>OHUU01000553.1_pt1 | contig 12200 bp, 9 predicted proteins | sample 1579271 | NCBI WGS metagenome assembly OHUU01 (sample SAMEA3882556, study PRJEB24775) | human gut metagenome | biome: human-associated habitat; feature: intestine environment; material: feces | place: Netherlands | collected 2009/2010 | reverse complement strand
CTCCATTTTCCTTTTTTTGATCTATATAATCGATCGACCGATTATCATAAGTTGCATACTGTGCCTTTATCAGTTTTGCCGATCCATCCGGCAGTACAAAGGCGATTTCTGATTTTGCCAAAGCAGCTGCATCTGTTTTCGATCTGTCTACACTTGTTCGTGCCTGCCATACCAAATATGCTGCCCGTACTGTTCCATCCCCACCTGACGATTTTGTAAGCTTTGCAGATCTGTTATTTTTGATCTTCTTTCCAATCACGGAGTTATCTGCTTTTTTCAATACCGTTTCAGCGGCTTTATACTGGTCTTTTTCACTGTCATAGGTGTTATAGTTTGTAACAATATCGTTAGACCATGTATCATAGTTCGTATTTCCGGTATAGTTGATATTCAACCGTCCATACAGCGGTTGTCCTGCCCCCGCCTGTGAATCCGTCATATAGGCTTCTCCTGCTTCTTCTACCGTGATCGCTTTCACACTCTGCGGAATCATGGTGACCAGAAACATTACTGCACAGAGCAGTAAAAATCTGCTTAATTGTGTTATCCTGTTTCTCATAAATCTCCTTTCGACTTTTTTGTCATGTGTAATTTATATTTTCATTTCGAAAATACCGTAATAATAAAAAATGAACTGCAAGGTAATCAGATGCCAAGCAGTTCACTTTTCTGACTATCAAAATTAATTTTGATAGTTTTCATACTTATTCAATTTTCCTTGCTGTTTTAAAGTTTGGTTACCCAGCCATCCTTTTCATCAGTTTCATCCATGCCCTTTCCTGTTCTACAACCTGTAACATACTTACTAAAGGAAGTCGGTTTATCGCTTACGGTTACTTTCCAGGAATAACTCCAACGTCCATCGACTGTTTTTAAAGTAATAACAGAAGATCCTTTTCCCTTCACATCAAGATAAACGTCATCCTCTACCTTTAAAACATTTTCATTACTACTGGTCATAATAAATCCTATATCAAGCGAGCTAGACGTTGCAACTTTTTTATCAGAAGAAAACATTTCTCGGTTTACAGGCATTCGTCTGTACTCAATCGTTCCATCCTCATTTTTCTTCACATAGTACTTGATATTATCGTACCTATCAAATCCCACTGCCAGTACCATGTCATTTTTCTTGACAGTTACCTTGTAAGCAGCTTTGACTTTCTTATTGGCTTTGGATGTAACTGTGATCGTTGCGGTTCCTACCTTTTTCGGTGTCACAAAACCGGTGGAAGAAACGGATGCCACGCTTGTATTACTGGACTTATAGGAAACAGCACTGCTTTTTACTCCGGTAATGCTCTTTACCCGGATCTGCGCCTGCCCGTACTTTTCTTTCTGTACTAAAAGCTGTTCTCCAATAAACTGATCCATGCTCTCGTGATCTTCGGTATAATATTCAAGGCTGTGAGCATCTCCACAATGATCATAAATCTTATGGAAAGATTTTTCCGGATATAAAGTTACGCTGTTTTCCGCAAGTACGATCTTACCTTTTCCTTTTTCGGAATAATCTGTATCTGCCATATCTGCCGTTGTCACGGTTATGGTAAACTTTGCTTTGACATTCTTATTGATCAGGGAAGTTACGGTGATCGTTGCCTTTCCTGCTTTCTTGCCGGTTACTTTTCCTTTGGATGATACCGTCGCAACTTTTTTGTCACTGGAAGAAAAGGCAATGTTCTTATTGCTGATCCCTTTAAAGGATTTTACTTTGATAGTGGTTGTCTTTCCGACAACGATGGATGCTTTTTTCTCTTTTAAAGTGATCTTTGCTTTCTGCTTTCCCTTGCTTACAGTCAGACTCAATGTTCCTTTTACCTGGGAATCATAGATGGATGTCACAGTGATCTTACATTTTCCTTTTTTCTTTACTGTCACAACACCCTTTGCATTTACTGTTGCAATGCTGGTGTTCGAGGATTTGTATTTCAGTTCACCGGATTTGATACCGTCTTTACTGTTTTTTGATCCTACCACCACTCCATTTTTAAACATGGCAACCGGAACAATCGTGAACTTCTCTCCTGCATAAACAGTTTTCTTTTTCATGCAGTGATAATGATTGTATGTTCCATTGTTTTTGGAAACATTACAGCAGCCTTCATTTGCTTTATGCCATTTGGCATCATCCGATGTTGCAAACACGATTTGATTTTTGGGCTTATCTTTGCCATAGTAATCCAGATATACTGCCTGCTTTGCCGATACTTCCTCCGGCTGTGGTACTACGATGCTGCTGATACACACGATAAGTGCAAGCATCAATACGACTGCTTTTTTCCATCCTGCCAGCATTGTGGCACTGGTTCTGTTCTTTCTTCCTCTCTCTCTCATAACTTCTGATTCTCCTTTATCCTTTATTTTTGATTCTTTTACTTACGACGTTGACAAACGAAATGGAAACTTTTATAATATACCTATCAAGACAGCCGGGTGATAAGCAAATACCTATCTGCTCCGGCATATGTGATTGTTTAAGTTACGAAGTAACCGTCCAACCTTTAGCGGGGAGCTGGACGGTTATTTTTTTGTCTTATCATGGGTATCATTTCTGACACTTCTGACAAGCGTTATGATGGCACATATCATAATAACAAATGTGAACAAGTCACTATATGTAACCATGCTACCACCCCTTTCTCCGAATCTCGGAGCAGATCTAAGTGGTAAAGCCGTCCTTTCGGCTGCCTTGATCAGTATACTATATCTGTTTTCCTTTTCCTTATTATAAACGTCATGTAATGGAAAAGCAACTTTCTCTGATCGAATATCTTCCTATTTATTTGTCAAGGTACAGTTCTTGTATAATGCAGATAAAAGCACAGTTTTCACTTTCATTACCATGGAATATTCTTAAAAGTATCTGTAATGAATAAAAAAGATTGTTTCAGATATGCCGTCTTTACCTATAAAACCGACATATAGAATACCAAGATTGTATTGATGTCTTAATCTTTCATATACGAATTTAGTATAGCAAATTTTTTTTATAAAAAAAGCCCTTTTCATTTATTTAATTTTATTTTTATATTTGTAATTTATTTTTAATATAAAAATGGAAGTTCGATTCGAGCTCCCATTTTTACCATACTTTTATTTCTTTACAGACAGGTTATTATTTAATAGTTATAACCTTTAAAGAATAATTTTTATCCAAATGCCATCCACTGTACCATTTATAGTCTTTTTTATTAAATGTAATCTTCTGCGTAGTCACTCCTGAAATCTTTAAATCATCCACATATACATATCCGCTGGTCTTTGAGCAGGTGCCTGTGACACCGATTCCCTGCCCCAGGTTATATTTCGTTTTTGTGTTAATTTTCGATGTCTGTTCATCCTTATAAACAACATTTTCCAGCGGCATATCATTGATCGTGATCACATAATATTTTCCAGATTTTTTATAGCTGGCTGTTTTCCCAGGTTTACACTCTTTTTCCTTCGCCGGATCCCACAGTGCAACACGCATTTTTTTGCCATCTTTGATCAGCATTACCGTATATTTTGTACGGATATCCCCAACATAATTACCGTTTTTACTATTTTCCAGACCTATCCACGCATCCACATGTACGGTATCTCCATTCTTTTTTAAGGCTGCTGCCGGAACATACGCTTTTGCAGACATTTTCATATTTTTCTTTATTTTTGAAGCTTTTTTGTAACCTGCCTGCATAACATAATTGTTATTCATCCACGCTGCATCAGATTCTTTATCTCCATTGAATACAACTTTTGAACGAAGAGCCTTATTTGCGGCTGCAAATGTCTGCTCTGTCGGAACAGATGCAAATACACCGATGCTAACACCAGCACTCTTGCCATTAACACAATACTTTTTTTCTGTTTTACCATACGCAAATCCTCCATTTCTCATTCTCTCAATTTCACGCACTGCACCTCATCTTCAAATACAATATCTGCCAATGAAAATAATTACTATCCAGACATGTAAATTATCAAAATCATCGTTATTTTTGATTATTTCATCTGTTTTCTGACCTTTTTGACAAGTTATTGTATTCAAATGAATTTATGCAATATTTATATATGTTTCATCATAATGTGTCAACAAATAAACATTCCAACAGCGTTGTTTTTATGCTAAAAATCCGTTATAATATCATTCTGCGGGAAATCCGTGGAAACACATTCCGAAAGGAGATCTAAAAATGGCTTTTGATGGATTAGTAATATCCAATCTTGTATATGAACTGAATCAAACAATTTTAAATGCAAAGATCAGCAAAATTGCCCAACCGGAAAACGACGAGCTTCTTTTTACCTTAAAAGGAAGTAACGGGCAGTTCCGTCTTGCCATGTCAGCGAGTGCTTCGCTGCCTTTTCTGTATCTGACAGAAACAAACAAACCAAGTCCGCTGACAGCACCAAATTTTTGTATGCTGTTACGCAAGCACATTGCAAACGGGCGGATCATAAAAATTTACCAGCCTCACATGGAACGTATCATTCATTTTGATATCGAGCACCTCGATGAAATGGGTGATCTGTGTCAGGAAACACTGATCGTGGAACTGATGGGAAAACACAGTAACATTATTTTCTGCAGCTCCGACGGCACGATCATTGACAGCATCAAGCATGTATCCTCCATGATGAGTTCCGTGCGTGAGGTCCTTCCGGGACGGGCTTACTGCATTCCAGCCACGCAGGAGGACAAATTAAATCCGCTTGAAGTTACAGAGGAAGTTTTCATGGAATCTGTCATGAAAAAACCTGTTTCCATCACAAAGGCAATTTATGGCTCTTTTACCGGGATCAGCCCTGTGATTGCAAACGAGATCTGTTACCGTGCTTCGATCGACGGAGATATGCCGGTAGATTCGCTCGATGCAGACGGCAAGAAACACCTGTTCCATAACTTTTCATGGATGATGGAAGATGTAAAAAATCACAATTACTGCCCAAATATCATCACACGCGGCAGGGAACCGATCGATTTTTCCTGTTTTCGTCTGTCCGAATATGTGCACACTGCTCTGGATCAAAAAATTATGCAGAACACGGATCATGCTGACACGAATGCTTATACCATGACGGAATACGATTCGATTTCCAAAGTTCTGGAGGAATACTATGCTTCCAAAAATATTTACACGCGCATCCGCCAGAAATCTGTCGACTTAAGAAAAATTGTGTCCACTGCGTTAGAGCGTAACCGTAAAAAATACCAGCTCCAGCAGAAACAGTTAAAAGATACAGAAAAAAGGGATAAATACAAAGTATACGGTGAACTGATCCACACCTACGGTTACGATTTAGAGGAAGGTGCAAAACAACTGGAAGCGCTTAATTACTATACGAACGAAAACGTAAAGATTCCTCTTGACCCGACCTTAGACGCCAAAGCAAATGCACAGAAATATTTCGATAAATACGGAAAATTAAAACGTACTTACGAGGCACTGACCGACCTGATTGAAGAAACGAAATCTGAGATCGACCACTTAGAGAGCATTGCCACATCTCTTGATATCGCCCTGACCGAGGACGATCTGGTACAGATCAAGGAAGAACTGGTGGAATATGGCTACATTAAGCGGAAACGCACTGACAAAAAAGCAAAGATCAAAAGTAAACCGTTCCATTATATTTCCTCAGACGGCTATCATATGTATGTCGGAAAAAATAATTATCAGAATGAAGAACTGACATTTAAATTTGCAACCGGAAACGACTGGTGGTTCCATGCCAAAGGAATGCCGGGCTCCCACGTCGTTGTGAAAACAAATAACGAGACAGATCTGCCGGACCGTATGTTTGAGGAGGCAGGAAAACTTGCCGGTTATTATTCCAGCGGCAGAGACAGTGACAAGATCGAGATCGATTATCTCCAGAAGAAAAATGTGAAAAAGCCAAACGGAAGTGCTCCGGGTTTTGTGGTATATTACACCAACTTCTCACTGACGGTACACCCGGATATCTCCGGTCTGACACTGGTGGAATAAATCAATAATCCAATACGCCATGACCTGCGTGCAAAACACTATCATCGTAAGCAATAGAATACACGCTTCGCGAACCAAACCATTATCATGAAAAAAACGCAGCCGTGAATTTTTATACGATTCACGACTGCGTTTTTTTCGCTTACAATGATTGAGTAATTTACGCTTCTTTCCTTTTCTGCAGTAACAAAAATGCGATCACTGCAAAAATCAGGTACGCTGCTATGGAAATAACAGAAGATTCCACACCGAAATCTCCACCTGTCAACAGAAAAGAATCGGTATCAAGAACATAATTATACCAGACCGCACTATCTGCCGCAGATCCAATATGAATCAGTCCTCCGATCATCAGACAATTCCAGATTCCATGCATGAGTGCGGAATACCAGATCGTTCCGGTATAGCAGGTCACCAGAGAAAACAGGATTCCAACGAGACTTCCTGCTATCACTACCTGGATCATTCCGGGAATACTCATTCCTTCTTCAATATGCAGACAGCCAAACAGGACAGATGGAGCGATCACTGCAATTTTCCGGTTCCATGCATATTCCACCGAACTCATAATAATTCCGCGGAATACCGTTTCTTCCACGATTCCAGTTGCCAATCCTAAATATGCAACACTTCCGGCAACAAGCTGTTTTAATGTTTCTGCTTCTAAGGTTGATTGCTGCCACGTTCCTGCAAATAACTGGTATATCAGAATCACCAACAGTGGCATTGCAAAAGCGGCGATGATCCAAAACGGATACAGATCCGGTTTCCCGATCTTAAAATCTGCCATTGGTATTTTTAACATTTTTTTACAGATCAGAAAGACTCCTCCAAGTACCAGACCCACATATAAAATTCCAGTGAAAATATTTCCTGTCACCGCTGACATTCCGCCTGCCACCAGCATATTTCCGATCAGAAGTGCCAAAAGCTGCGAAAATGCCAGAAGACAAAGTGCAAGAATACTTACGCCTGCTGCCTTTGTTCCACTAAATTTTGTTTGTTTACTACTGCTCATATCTGCTCCTTTTTCCTTTGCCGGCAAATGTTCTGATTTATTTTACATTTCCAACCGTTTCATCTCTGTATAAGCAAGTAAAAACGGACCAACGCCCTTTGCGTCATCCTTAACGACCGGTTCGGACATATAATAATCAAAAGTTCCGGAACGTCTGTTCGCACCGCCTAGTCCTGCAACCAGACAGATTCCGTCTAAATGAAGTTCACCATTCTCATCTTCCGATAAGTACTTCTCACAAATACCGTGAAATGCCTTCTCACCATAGGTACGATAGCTTTCCGGAAGGAATCCAAGGCGCACACCTTTTAACAGTGCATATGCCATGATCGAGCTTCCGCTTGTCTCAAGATAATTGCGATCCATGCCGCCGACATTTACAACCTGATACCACATACCGCTCTCATCCTGATATTTTAACATAGAGTCCATCAGCTCCACAAAAATCTGTTTCATTTTCTCATATGGTTCCCCGACAGATGCATCCGCTTTGTCCAACGTATCGAGCAGAGCCATGGAATACCATCCTAATGCGCGGAGCCAGAAATTCTGGCTGAGACCGGTTACCTTGTCACACCAGAACATTTCTCTTGAGGAATCATATGCGTGATAATAAAGTCCTGTCTTTGGATCGCGCATATTCTTTACCACATTAAAAAACTGTGAAAAAATATCGTCATAATTTTTTTTGTCATGAAAACGCGTCTCATATTCCATGTAAAACGGCTGGCACATATAAAGGCCGTCTAACCAGACCTGATTCGGATAAATATTTTTATGCCAGAAATTTCCTTCTTTTGTACGAGGCATTTTCTGGATCTGACTGTAAACAAGATCGATTGCCTTGCGGTATTTCTCTTTTCCTGTCAGGTCATAAAGTTCAAACAACGTCTTACCTGCATTTACATTGTCAATATTTAATTCTTCCACCGAATATCCTTCGATCGAACCATCCTCCATGACCTTGCAGTCAATAAAATGATCCGCAAATGAAAAATATTTTTCATCTTTTGTGATGGCATACATCTCTAAAATTGCCTTGATCATACATCCATCGATGTAATTCCAGGTTGATTTTTTCCCCTGTAAAATCTTTTCAATGTTCCAGATTGGACGATCCGGCGTACTCTTTTCTAAAAGTTCATCGATGTATTTTTCAATCTTATCCATACTGTTTTCTCCTTCTCCCGTGTGTTTTGTCCCCTTGTATTATGAGCCGGTTCACACAAATCACTTTACTCTTATCATAGCTTATATAATCCAGTTTGTAAATATTTTTTGTAAGCGCTTACAAATTTTATTATAATTCAATAAAATATTTTGTCGCAAACAGCCTTTTCATTCTGTACCGAAAATTTAAAATTTATGTATCACTTGTTGCGGATATTACTTGCTTTTTTGACAAAAAATGCATGTTTAGCCGCTGTAATATTTCACATACTATCACTGAACAAAACAAAACGTGATCAAAAGCACCGCAGCAAAGTACAAACGCCGCGGAACCTATGATTAACGCGGCGTTTGTTCAAATCATACAAATGATATCTTATAAAACAAAAGATGTATCACACACTAAAGGAGGAAACTATTATGGCAAGTCGTTCATCTAACAGAGCAGCAGTTCCTGAAGCAAAAAGTGCATTAGACCGTTTCAAATATGAGGTAGCAAGCGAGATCGGCGTACCTTTAAAGGACGGTTACAACGGTGACCTTACTTCCAGACAGAACGGTTCTGTCGGCGGTTATATGGTTAAGAAAATGATCGAGGCGCAGGAGAGACAGATGTCAGACAAATAATTTTGCCACAAATAATTTTGCTGCAAATAATTTTTGCTGTAAATGACGGTTCTTCGAGCCACTAAGATCTATGATCCGCAAGGATCTATGCCTTTGGGCACACAAAAACGGGAGCTTTCCATAGGAAAGCTCCCGTTTTTGTAACCGTATTATTATTTCCAATTTACAGGCAGTATGTAAATGAAATCTATCATAAAATCAATTTTTAAAGATTGAGCCTGCTCTTCTGATCTTCAAAGAAAATTTCCAGATAGTGCTGCAGGTTTACATTTTCTTCCTCGCATAGTTCCGGGTCTGTCGCAAGCAGATCCTGCACCTCCTCAGATGCCTGCTGTAATACAGACGCATCCTGATAGATATCCGCCAGTAAAAACTGCATCTCACCGGACTGGCGGATGCCAAAGAAATCTCCCGGTCCGCGGAGTTTTAAATCTTCGCTTGCAATCTTAAATCCATCGTTGGATTTATTTAAAATATCAAGCCGCTTCATGGAATTTTTGCTGTCTGAGGCATTGACCATAATACAATACGACTGGGCATCTCCTCTTCCGACACGTCCTCTTAGCTGGTGAAGCTGTGCAAGCCCGAACCGTTCTGCATTCTCGATCATCATGACCGTCGCATTCGGCACATTGACCCCGACCTCGACAACCGTTGTGGAAACAAGTACCTGGATCTCATTTTTTACAAACTGATCCATGATCTTATTTTTCTGCTCTGCTTTCATCTGCCCATGTAAAACGCCGATCACAATGTCTTCCGGCAGTTCTTCCCGCAGACGTTTTGCATAATCGGTGACATTTTCCGCTTCCATATTTTCACTCTCTTCCACCAGCGGACAGATCACATATGCCTGATGTCCCGCCCGTATTTCATGTTCGATAAAAGCATATGCCTTGGGGCGGTATCTCCGGTCAACCACACAGTTTTTGATTGGAAGTCTTTTTGCCGGGACTTCATCAATCACAGAAATATCCAGATCACCGTAAATAATAATTGCCAAAGTACGCGGGATCGGTGTTGCACTCATGACAAGCACATGAGGCTCTGTTCCTTTTCCGGCAAAAGTCTCCCGCTGACGCACTCCAAAACGATGCTGTTCATCGGTGATCACGAGCGCAAGATTCTGATAGATTGCTTTCTCCTGAATCAGCGCATGTGTCCCAATGATCATAGCATTCGAATAAACCTCTAGTGCCTCATATGCACGGCGTTTCTGTTTTGCCGTCATGGAACCTGTCAGAAGCACGATCGGAATATGGAGTCCAAACTGTTCACACATGCTCTGATAGGACTCATACTCTTCGAACATCTTCGTAATATTCTCATAATGCTGTCTTGCAAGCACCTCCGTCGGTGCCATGATTGCAGACTGGTAGCCATTGTGGGCGGTATCTGCCATCGCAAGAAACGCAACGATCGTTTTACCGGAACCTACATCACCCTGGATCAGACGCTGCATGACCGTCTCGGAACGCATATCGCGTTTTACATCCGCAAGTGCCTTTTTCTGTGCATTGGTAAGTTCATAAGGCAGCTGCTCTATCAGTTCATCTGTAAAATCATCTTCCGCAAAAACAAACTCGTTTTTTTCTTTAACGTGCTTTTCCTTCTGATACTGCATGCTTAGAATAAAAAGGAAAAATTCGTCAAACACAAGCCGCCTTCTCGCAGTAATGAGTGTCTCCATATCCTCCGGGAAATGGATCTGGCGGATGGCATAATTATACTCACAAAGACCGTATTTCTCGCGGATGGCATGCGGCAGATAATCCATAAACAAGTGTTCGTCTCCAAGTGCCGCACGCACCGTCTTTGTGACAAGATTATTGGAAAGCCCATTTGTCAGTGTGTATACCGGCAAAAACACCTGTTCCATGGAAGCATACTGTTCTTCGGTAAACATTGCTGCCTGTTCCATGACAAGTCTTCCATTCTTTTTATTGACTTTTCCATAAAAAATGTAAGTGCTGCCGACTTTTAAATTATTTTTCATATAAGGCATCCGGTACCATACCAGCTCTAAGGAGGCTCCCATCTCACTGATCGTCGTAACTGTGATCTGCATGGTGCGCACCTTCCGCACTACCGGTGTTCTTGTGATCCGTCCAAGAACCGCCGCCTGTTCCCCGTCGAGTACCTCATCCACATGTTTTGCCTGCGGATACTGTATATATGTCCGGGGATAATGAAGGAGTATATCACCTACGGTGTATACTCCTATCTTATGAAATAATTCTTCTGTTTTGGCGCCGACACCTTTAATTTCTCTTAAAGGGGAATTGCGATCCATTTTTACTCCATTCTTATTCTACTGAAATCACATAATAGTAGATCGGCTGTCCGCCATAGTGAACCTCGATCTCGACATCCGGGAATGCCTCTCCGATCTTCTCACCAAGTGCATTGGCGTCTTCTTCCTTCGTGTCCTCACCGTAATAAATGCTGACGATTGCAGAATCTTCATCGACTAACTGTTTCATCATATCCATAACCGTCGGCTCTAAATTCTGTCCTACGGAAAGAATACCGGAATCGCCGATACCCATAAAGTCATCCTGTTTGATCTCTTTGTCATCGATCACCGTATCACGGACTGCATAGGTAACCTGACCGGTCTTTACCATGGAGATTTCAGAACTCATGCGCTGCTCGTTATCTTCCGGTGTACTGTCAGGAATGTAATTGATCAGCGCAGTAATACCCTGTGGGATCGTCTTTGTCGGGATGACAATGATCTTTTTATCCTCCACAAGTGATGCTGCCTGATTTGCCGCAAGGATAATGTTCTTGTTGTTTGGCAAAATAAATACCGTCTTTGCATTTACTTTTTCAATGGCATTTAACATATCCTCGGTACTTGGGTTCATGGTCTGACCACCCTCAATGATGTAATCGACACCAAGACCTTTAAAGATCTCGTTGATTCCCGCACCGATGCTGACGGAAATAAATCCCATCTCTTTTGGAGGTTCTGCCAGTTTTTCCTCTTTTTCCTCCGGAATGCCGGCTGACTGCATCTCTTTTTCTTTCAGGGCGGAAATCTTCTCATCACGCTCTAACTTCATATTTTCAATGATGATCGTTGTCAGGGAACCATAGGTAAGTCCTCTCTGCATTGCAAGTCCTGGATCGTTGGTATGTACATGTACCTTTACGATCTCATCATCTGCGACAACAACGATGGAATCACCGATCGTCTCTAAATAAGACTTAAACTCATTCTCCTGCTGCAGTGTGATCGGTGTGTCAAGCATGATAAGGAACTGTGTACAATATGCAAATTTGATCTCCTGATTTGCCTGCGCTTCGATATTATAGGATGTTCCTGTGCTCTCCGGTGCCTTTTTGATTGTTTCAGCGCCCTCAATGGTATAATCTACCTCTTTGCCGAGCAGTGCGTCCATTGC
>OHUU01000544.1_pt1 | contig 12377 bp, 10 predicted proteins | sample 1579271 | NCBI WGS metagenome assembly OHUU01 (sample SAMEA3882556, study PRJEB24775) | human gut metagenome | biome: human-associated habitat; feature: intestine environment; material: feces | place: Netherlands | collected 2009/2010 | reverse complement strand
AGCTTCAGGTGTATCTCCTCGAGCGTGGCGTAGGTCACCTCGCCCTGCCGGAGACGGTCATACAGACGCCGGGTGTATTCCGTCTGCATGAAGACGAACAGCTTGTAGCCGTGCCTTTTGGGGGAGAGGAAACTGCCCAGGGTGTGCGGGTCTTCGTTGATGAGGGTCCGGGTCTGCTCCAACTGTCCTTCTTCCAGGTCGTCGATGTCGAGCGTGATGACGGGGTTGTAGCGGGTGATGCTCGGTGCGAGCCTTCTTTCCCGGTAGTTGGCCGTGAGGGTCCTGAAGGGAAGTTGCTTCTTAACGTGGTTGGCTTCCTCCACCTTTCCCTGCGCCACGAGGCTGGCGATTTTGATGATTAACTTGGCATGCTTGCCGTTTTTTATGTCAGCCATGTCCTGCGTGAAGGTTGTCTCCCCGCTGACGGTGCTGAAACCACGGTAGGTGGTCACTGGAATGTTTTCCATTCTACTTGTATTAAGTTTGCCTTATTGGCGGCGCAAAGATGCCGTTTATTTCCTTAGGAAGCAAAAACGGCCATCCGCAGTGGGACAGCCGTTTTTTTACAATTTGAATTCCTTGGTCCGTTTTACTCCTTGGGATATAGCTCATTGAAGAGCTTATATATCTCATCCTCAATGCAATCGGGGTTCAGCGTATTGCCGCTTCCGTCCGCGTCCATAAAGTTTACAAGTAGATGCAGCAGCTTGGCGAAGGGGCTTACACCCTTCAGTCCGTGTTCCTTTTGGGGATTTATCAGCAGTGGGATGAAGGGTGTCAGGAAAGCCTTCCGCTCCTTGTATTCCACGGTTAACGACTTGTGTTCTACCATAGAAAGCAGGTCGAGGGCCACTTGCACCTCTTTGCTCTCTTTGGTGTACAGCACTTGGTAATCCCTCCCTTTGATTTGCATCACGCTAATTGGCGTTTTTTTGTTCTCATAATTACAATTTGAAAATATAATTTTATATTAAGTTAGTAAATCGGTTGCAAAATTAACAAAAAAGGAGTCTGTACAATTACAGATAACGCAGATTTTATGTTTTTCTTACCTGATGCAACGCTTCTGAGGACGTGAAATTAAATAATCCGTGTCATCTGTGTTATCAGCGTCTGAAAAATTATCATAAAGCATCATCTGCTGAATAGTTACGAAATTCTGTGGTATCCCTGTGAAGTAGTGAAGCGTGTGTGTAGTCTGTATGTATAGGGTGAGGTACCGGAACCTATGGTTATATATGTAACACACTCTTTCTTTAAAAAAATAAGAAATGACGCGCGTGCGCGTGTATCTTACCTAATGAACGTAATTATTTGATATATAGTGCGATGATACCTGCATTAAAAAAGATTATCATTTTATCAATCAGAATATTTTGTACTTTCATTTCTTGACATTACCTTTGCGTTCATTAAACGGAGCGTGTCATAAAACATTTTTTTTATTATAAACGTTTCGTTTATGACTGCTTATCGCAAGATGGCTTGAATATAACTATTTCGTCGCCTTCCTTCCGAGATGGTGGAGGGTCTTGAAATAAAATGAATGCACATAGTCTATTTAAAGTAACCGCATTACATTACTTGACCGGGAGGTACTTCGCTACTCCGGTGTCCCCCAATCATATTTTTTTGTGAACGAGAATGCAGAAATGCACTGGTATGCAGTGCGTGTCACCTATAGCCGAGAGCTTTTTTTCAAGGAATACCTGAATGCAGAGGGCATTGAAAACTATATTCCCATGCGCTATGAGTATGTCGTGAGGAAAGAGCGCCGCTTGCGCAAGCTTGTTCCTGCGGTCCATAACCTGGTCTTCGTCCGCTCCACCCGTGAGCGTATGGACGAAATAAAGAACAAACCGGGCATGAACATCCCCATCCGTTATATCATGGACCGCGAAACCCACCAGCCCATCGTCATCCCGGACTCACAGATGCGCAGCTTCATCGCCGTGTCTGGCACCTACGACCAGGCTGTGCTCTATCTTGAACCCACCGAGCTGAACCTCTCCCAAGGAACCCGGGTACGCATCACCGGCGGCATCTTCGAAGGAGTGGAAGGGGTGTTTGTGCGTGTGCGCCATGACATCGAGGGGGTGATGGCGGTGGCGACGACGTTTGTGCATGCGTCGCTGGTGGAGGAGATAGGAGAAGGAAGTTAGCGCTTATTGTATTATAATGAGAATTAAATATGTTTTTTGGGGATATTCAGATTACATGAAAGTTGTAAATAATGATATCCTATATAATAAAGATGTTTTGTATTTTGCTCCCAATGATTTATCAGTCAGGCAAAAAATATTATATAATATTCTATTTTTTATGACAAGATATGGATGGGAGAATATGGTTCCTGAGTTTATATATAGATATTTATATCCTTTACAAACCATACATGGATATGAACAAGTGTATTTTATTATATACGAACAGAATGTTTGTTCTACTCACCTTCCTTTTTTGGAATATTTGAAAAAAAAATATCCGCATTCAAAATTGTTCTACATGTTTACAAATACATTGTCTTCCCGAGTCAATGAGAAACAGTTGCGGTTTGTGGAAAATAATCGGGAAAAGTTTGACATGATTATAACTTTTAATGAAATAGATGCAGTTGAACATAATTTTCAATTTTACAATCAGGTTTGTTCCGTATTGAATGTTTCGATTAAGGAGGAAAATGAATCGGATATCTTTTTTTGTGGTTTGGATAAAGGTCGAAGGGCGATAATAGAACAACTTCGGAATCGGCTGGAAAGTTGTGGGATAAAATGTGATTTTAATATTGTTGATTCTAAGCATAAGTTGCCATACGAAGTTATTGTATCTAAAATTGTCCAGACAAAGTGTATTTTGGAAATTTTGATGGATACATCACAGTCCGGGTCATCTTTAAGAGCAGCAGAAGCAATTGCTTACAAGAAAAAGTTGCTGACAAATAATGCTTTCATAAAAGCAAAGGAATATTTCAATGACAAGCAGTTTTCCTATTTTTCTACTCTTGAGGATATAGATGTGGATTTTATAAAGGAAGCTCTAGACAAATCACAATGTGTTGATTCTATGATTGTTTCCCCTAAAAGATTTTTAGATTTTTTGAAGCAGAATAGTATTTGAGAGACTAGAAAATGAGAGAGTTCCTAAAGTCTTTTTTTTCATTTGGTGTTGCAACGAGCATTGAGAAAATATTGGCTTTCATTTTGCTGCCCATTTATACTCGTTTATTTACAACTACCGAATATGGAATGATTGATTTATGTCAGGTACTTATGGGGATAGTATCTGTATTTGCGTTGCTGCAATTGGAAACATCGCTTCAACGATACTATTACAAATGGGAGGGGGATGATAAAAAAATCTTTTTGTTCAGCATATTAATTACGGTCATTTCATTATCGTTTTTTTTCTCAATTATAATATGCTTGTTGTCATATTATATTTCCAGTTTGCTTTTTTCCAGCTCTGCTTATTATTTATTAGTTATATTGTCTGCAATCCAGTTGCCTTTTATAAACTTTTCAATGCTTGGCTTGATTATACTTCGGTATGAAAAAAAGAACTTACTTTTTACTTACCAAGTAATATTGAAAGTCGTATTGCTATTGTTATCCGTATTCGTTTTTGTTGTTTTCATGGATGGAGGCTTGGAATGGGTTTTGATATGTCAGTTATTGACACTCGTATTGACTTCTATCGTATTGTATACTAATATAAAGCAATATTTGCTTTTTTCTTTCTCATGGAAAAATCTCATGATGAGCTTTAGTTATGCTTTGCCTCAGTTTCCTGCTCGTGTGGGAAGTGTGATGATGGTTTATTCCAATCGGCTCTTTATGGTGTTTTTTTTAACAACATCAATAATAGGCTTGTATTCTTTTTCTTTAAAGTTGGCCTCTGGCGTGCAAATCTTGGGAACAGCTTTTATGATGGCTTGGCTTCCTTTTATGTATCAACAGTTTGCAAAGGAAAACCACCGGTTGCTTTTTGCGAAGTTCATGCCTTTAGTTTCTTGTTTCTTGTTTTTATTAGTATCGGTATTGTCATTGTTATCTGAAGATATTGTTAGTATAGTTGCAGGTCCGGATTTTTTTTATTCATATAAATATATTGGCAGTTTGTCGCTATATTTTGCTTTGACAATAATAAAAGAAGTAATTGATATCGGACCTAAATATACGGAGAAAACAAAGTATGTATCTTATAATTATTTTGTGTCTTTGATTGTTAATGTGGTAAGTATGTACCTGTTTATTGTATTTTGGGGAATAGAAGGAGTGATTTATTCGATGATATTAACATATCTGATATTGGTTGTAATTAGTTGGATTGTGTCTAATAAACTGTATTATATTCCTTTTAGTAAATTTTATTTTGTAATATTGATATTGCCTGCATTGAGCATTTCTATGTCTGTAATGAATTGCAATATGACTCCTATGACTCGATATATCATATTAATATTGGCAGTTGCTTTTTATGGAATAGAAATGTACATGAATTATAAAAAGGTAAAACTGTATCTGAGTTAGAATGCCGTATATACCAATTTTACTGTTATTGTTTTTTTTGTCTTTTTCTTATGACTTTTTAGGTCATAAGAGAGGTTATAATTTAGGATATTATTTCATTTACTTGCTGTTGGTAGTAGTTTCTGGGTTTAGATATCGAATAGGAGCGGATACTTTTGCTTATCAGGATTTTTTTGAAGAGGAGCAGGTTTATTTGTCCGACCTATCCTTAGCTGATTATTTTTCATATAGATGGGAGCCTTTATTTATTTTTTTCGTGGCTTTAATAAAATCAACTATAAACGATTTTATTTTTTTTCAGATAGTTCATTCAATTATAATAAATTCGGTTGTTTTTTGGTTCATCTCTTCTAATACGAAAAATAAGTTTACAGCAGTTTTTCTTTATTTCCTATTTTTGTATGTTTTGGTAAATATGGAAATAGCGAGAGAAGCATTGGCCGTTTCTGTCTTTTTGGTCAGTGTGAAATTCTTGCAGAATAAAAAATACGTTGCTTATTATTTATTGGCAATTATAGCATTCCTTTTCCACTATGGTGCTGCGATATCGTTTGTTTTTCCTTTAATATACGGTATAAGGATTACGCTAAGACGCATTTTCTGGCTGTTTGTAGTTGTTGCAGGAATCATTATAAATATAGACTTTATCATTGCTGCGGCTTTTTCTTTAGGAGTCCCTCCAATTATATTTATAAAGTTGGTTAATTATACGGAAGTATCAGAAAATCTGAATTTTATGGGCATTCTGATTGCTTTTTTGGGTTACATTCTTTTTCCTTGTGTATTGATGCAGATAGAAAACCGGATATTACGTATGAGATCTCGGTTTTATGATTTCTATCCCATATTTCTTTTGCTTGGCATATTGGTGATTTGCTTTCCTTTCATCAGCCGTTTTTTTAATTATTTATGCCTCATTGGTATTATTTTCTTAAGCGATTTCGTAGTTGAGCTATGGAAAAGCAATCGCTTTGTATTTGGCACTAGATATATATTGCTGACATGTATACTTTCGATGGTTCTTTTGTGGAATGGCAGATACTACTTTAGTGATATGTCAGATTTGACTGGCAAGAATATGAGGAAGTATGTACACTGGTATCCATATAGTTCAATATTGGATAAAACGAAAAATCCGGATAGGGAATCTCTTCAGGATTATTATTCAATGATAAATTTATGATTAAATATAGTAATTATGAAACATAGAGTTTGCTTAGTTACAAATTATTTGTCAGCAGGAGGATTGGAAAGAGTTTTGACAAGACTTGCTACATATTTTGTTGAAAAAAAAGAAGCGCAAGTAACTATTGTTACATTATTTAATACTCAGTGCTTTTATTCATTATCAGATAAAGTCGAAGTAATTTATCCTAATTTTGATATATTAGCAATAAACAAGCATGTTCGGATTATAAAACAATTTTTTTATCTACGTCATAAAATTAAAGAGTTGCGTCCGGATTGTGTCTTAAGTATGGGGGTGGAAACAAATATTGCTACTTTACTTTCTACAATAGGGTTGGGAATAAAAATATATGTTGCAGATAGAAATAACCCATTTATAAAATTATCTTTTTTAAGGCAACTTTTGAAAAAAGTTCTTTATCAAAAGGCAGAAGGAATAATTTGCCAAACAAATTTGGCTAGACAAAAAGTTCATGGGTTAACTAAACACCCTAACATAGTGGTCATTCCTAATCCAATAACAATCTTTGAAAACGATTATGTATCCATTGAAAAGAAAAATTATATAGTAAATGTTGGGCGTTTTATAAAGTCAAAAAATCAACGTGAATTAATAGATATTTTTACTTTAGTAAACGATGGTAGTTGGAAACTAATATTTGTAGGTGATGGACCATGTAGGAAAGAGTGTATGGATTATGTGTCACAGAAAGGTATCTCGAGTTATGTGGAGTTTGTAGGAGTAGTCAAAGATGTAGATCGGTATTTGGCTCAAAGTAAGATTTTTGCTTTCGTTTCGACCTCCGAAGGATTTCCCAATGCTTTAGGTGAGGCTGTTTTGTTTCCTACAGCGAGTATTTCCTATAATTGCCCAGCGGGACCAGAAGATATCATTCGTGATGACGAAAATGGTTTTTTAGTTCCTTTAGGAAAAGTAGAAGAATATGCCACTAAATTGAAAATGTTGATGGAAAGTGAAGAATTGAGAACGAGATTTGAGATGAATGCAGTGTCAGATAGAAGTAAATATTCTATGGAAAATATAGGTGAATCTTTTTTTAATTTCATGTTTTAACTATCTCTCCAAATGAATAATGAGTATTTAATTAGCATAATTGTTCCAGTATATAACGTAGAACCCTTTATTAGTGAGTGTATAAATAGTATATTGATTCAATCTTATAAAAATTTTGAATTAATACTTGTCAATGACGGTTCTACAGATAATTCTCCTACTATATGTGAACAATATGCATCAAAGGATAAGCGTATTAAAGTTATTCATAAGGCCAATGGCGGATTATCTGATGCACGAAATTGGGGCTTAAAATTCTCATCGGGTGAATATGTAGTATTTCTTGATAGTGATGATTATTGGAACGATTGTGATGCGTTATTTTCTCTTTATTCTCTACTGAATAAATATTCAGAAGTTGATGTTGTTTTCTTTAGAAGATTTACATTTGAAGAAAACATATCCCAGCATATAAGATACTTTCCCCAGTTTAATCTTAATAAGATAAATGGCTGTGAAAAGTCAGATGTTCTTTCATATCTTATACCCAATGGGCTTTTTATTCCTAGTGCATGTAATAAACTCGTTCGAAGAAAGATTTTGATAGATAATAATATTTGGTTTGAAAAAGGCATTTATTCAGAGGATATTGATTGGAATTTTTCTTTAACTCTTCATGCCGATAACTTTTATGCTATTAATCTTCCTTTTTATGCGTATCGAAGAAGAAGTGGATCAATAACCAACTCTATTAGAGAGAAAAATGTGTTGGACTTACTTAATATTATAAAAAAATGGATTCCTATGATATCTGAGGAATGTCAGGATTTCCAGATAAAAAAAATGTTGTTGGGGTATTGTGCCTATCAGTTTATTGTCGTTTTAGGAATTATATTTTTAGCTGAAACAGATTGTCGTGACTTTTTGCTTCAGGAAGTAAGAAAGATGTCATATGTGTTAAAATATGCAACAGATAGGAAAACTAAAAAAGTAAGACTTATGTACATTTTTCTAGGGTATAATTTATCTGCTAAATTTTTAGGTACTTATCTTAAATTTAAAAAAAGATATTTGTTTTAATATAGGTGTAAGTAATTACTTTTTATGAATGTAAAAATATTGTTTTTCGGTATATACCAATGAAAGTATGAAGTTTTACTCATTAATATTACTTTTCTTTATTTTACCTATATATAGTCAAGCTAATATCGTTTTCGTGACAAATAGTATACAGCCTATTCAGAAGCAGTTTAATTTATCATATGCGAAATATGTAATTAAATCCAATATAAATCTTATGTCTCAAAACGTTGTCATTCCTGAAGGTGCAGTCTTGTGTTTTGTAGATAGTGGACGAATCGAAAATGGTACGCTTATTGGCAATGGAACAAAAGTAATGGCTCAACAAAATGTTGTTTTTTCGGATAATATTTTGTTAAAAGGAAGTTGGAAAGCTGATACAGCCTATTCTATATGGTTTGACTTCAAAAGTGATTGTATTGTCGATTCTTCAGGACGATTTATCAGTGGAAGTGATAATAGCCAGCAGATGAATAACATATTGTTGTTTGATAATTTACTCTTTAACTGTGGTGTTTACTACTTTAAACATGCTAATTTTCAGTTACATTCTGATATGATTATTGATGGAGGAAATAGTGTTTTTAAATGGAATACATCGTTGAAGGCAGATTGCTTTATGGCTATTGGAGATAGTAGGGGGAAATGGGCTGGAACATCAAATATTCAGTTGAAGAATTTTACAATAATTGGTAATAAACTAGAGTCAGATATAAAAACGGAGCAATGTCATGGAATATGCATCCGATATGGAAGTAATATCATATTGTCTAATCTGCAATCCGGTTTTAATCGTGGCGACGGATTATATATAGGCAATGTTTACCTTGAGTCTAATATAGATCACTCACCTTCTTATATAAGTGTTATAAATTGTATTTTTAGTGACAATCATCGTCAGGGAAGTTCCATTACTAGAGCTAATCACGTTGATTTTTTAGGATGTAAATTTATAAATACAAATGGTACGCCACCTCAAGCCGGTTTAGATATTGAACCTAATGATATAAATATTTCAGCGTATGAAAACTGTTATTACGCGTGTGAAAATATAAGGATAAACAATTGCTTTTTCAGCAATAATGCAGGAAATGGTTTATTGGTTGCTGGAAGAAGTAAAAATAGAGAAGGGAAATATATTGTTAATAATATATTTGTTAATAATAGTGTGTTCGACAGAGGGAATATTCGAGCTTTTGGACTGAAAAATATGCAGGTGAAAGATTGTGATATATTGACTGACAGCTATGGATGGCTTACATATAGATACTCTACAGAAGATGTCTTAATCGATAAATGTAAGATTATATGTTGTAATAAGAACAATGATTTTGTGGGGATAAAAGTGGAATCTACTTCTGAGAATAAACATAATAATATCATAATTTCTAATTGCTCAATAACAAATTTCGGCAAATTTGGAATATTCTTCAATGATAAAATTGATGGTATTTCAGGGCGTATAGTGAATAATATCTTTCATAAGTGTGGTAAAAATATGAAAAAGAACGATTTGAGTAAAAAGATTGAATATAAGGAGAATATATATAATGATTAGATGATAATTATAACTTAAAGTTTATATAATGAAAGTATTAGTTACCGGAGGAGCCGGCTTTATCGGCTCTAACCTTTGCGAGTATTTACTTGCCCATAATTATGAAGTTGTATGTTTGGACAACTTCGCAACAGGGAAGATTGAGAATCTTCTTCCGTTATTGAATCAATATCCTGATACATTTAAACTGATCGTAGGTGACATCCGTAATTTCTCTGATTGCCAGAAGGCAGTGGTAGGAGTCAATTATATTCTGCATGAGGCAGCATTGGGTTCTGTACCCCGTTCCATCAAAGACCCTGCCACTACTAATGCAGTTAATATTAGTGGCTTCCTGAATATGTTGATTGCTGCCCGTGATGCAGGAGTGAAACGCTTTATGTATGCGGCAAGTTCATCCACTTATGGAGATAGCCAGTCTCTTCCCAAAGTGGAAGATGTGATTGGTAGACCGTTATCTCCTTATGCTGTAACCAAATATGTGAACGAGCTTTATGCGGATGTATTTGCACGTACTTATGGAATGGAATGTATCGGCTTACGCTATTTTAACGTATTCGGACGTCGTCAGGACCCATTTGGTGCTTATGCTGCTGTTATCCCCTTATTTGTGAAGAAATTGATGGCACACGAGAGTCCCATGATTAACGGTGATGGTGAATACAGCCGTGATTTTACTTACATTGACAATGTAATCCAGATGAATATGCTTGCCATGACAACCACCAATCCGGATGCAGTCAATCAGGTTTATAATACCGCTTTTGGAGAAAGGACTACATTGAATCAGCTGGTGAATTATTTGAAGGAATATTTGAGTGAGTTTGATCCGAAAATAGCTGATGTGGAGATTCTTCATGGCCCGAATCGGCAGGGTGATATACCTCATTCTTTGGCTTGCATTGATAAGGCTAGAAAACTTCTTGGTTATATTCCGGAATACAGCATGCGCGACGGTCTGAAAGAAGCTGTCAAATGGTATTGGCATAATATCTGATTCATTCATTCTTTTTCCCTTTCTATTAGCTAATAAACTAAACTTTCTAATAAATACTGAAAATCTTATGGATATAGTAAAAATCGCCGTAATCGGTCTCGGTTACGTAGGGCTTCCTTTGGCTCGTTTGTTCTCTACCAAATACAAAACTGTTGGTTTTGACATGAATAAATCTCGTGTGGATGCATTGATGGCAGGACACGATGCTACCCTTGAAGTTTCGGACGAATTGCTACAGTCTGCCATTGCCAATGGCTTCAAGTGCACGGCTGACATTGAAGACATTCGTGATTGCAACTTTTATATTGTGGCAGTTCCTACCCCTGTGGATCATAACCATAATCCGGACTTGACTCCTCTGTATAGTGCAAGTACCACTGTAGGGAAAGTGATTTCCAAAGGTGATATTGTAGTGTATGAATCTACAGTATATCCGGGTGTGACTGAGGATGAATGTATTCCGGTAGTGGAAAAAATATCCGGTTTGGAATTCAATACGGATTTCTTTGCAGGTTATTCCCCCGAACGCATCAATCCGGGTGACAAGCTACACACAGTCGAGAAGATAAAGAAAGTGACTTCAGGTTCAACTCCTGAAATTGGTAAGAAAGTGAACGAAGTGTATGCTTCTGTTATATCTGCCGGGACACATTTGGCTCCCACGATGAAGGTGGCGGAGGCAGCCAAAGTCATTGAGAATTCGCAACGTGATATCAATATAGCCTTTGTCAATGAGCTTTCCAAGATATTCACGCGTATGGGGATTGATACTCAGGATGTGTTGGAGGCTGCAAGTACCAAATGGAATTTTCTTCCCTTCAAGCCGGGGCTGGTTGGAGGACACTGCATTGGCGTAGACCCTTATTATCTGGCCCAGTGTGCACAGAGTTATGGCTATAATCCTGAAATCATATTGGCCGGTCGTCGTATGAATGATGGTATGGGAGAGTATGTGGCTGGTCAAGTGATAAAACTGATGCTGAAAAAAGGAATTCAGGTTTTGAACTCTAATATACTGATACTCGGTTTTACTTTCAAGGAGAATTGTCCGGATGTACGTAATACGAAAGTGATAGATATTTATGAGGCTTTGATGGGATACAATCTGAATATAACCGTTTATGATCCGTGGGCAAATCCGGATATCGTAAAGCATGAATATGGAATTGAAGTGATCAATGAACTTCCTGAAGAAAAGTTTGATTCGGTTGTGTTGGCGGTTGCCCATCAACTGTTTACGGGAATAGATATCGAAAGTTTGTCGAAGACACGGTCTGTTGTGTTTGATGTTAAAGGTTTCTTGCCCAAAGAATCCGTTGACGGCAGATTATGATAAAATGAAAAAGCTTTTCTTTGTTACCAATGTTGATTGGTTCTTTATTTCCCATCGTTTGCCTATTGCCCTGAATGCTATTCAGCAGGGATATGAAGTTTATTTATTGTCACGGGATACCGGAAGAAAACAGTTTTTACAAGGGAAAGGGATTCGCTTTATCGATATTCCTTTTGACCGTTCCGGAAGTAATCCTTTGCATGAATTGAAATGTATTTTTCAGTTATATACAAACTACAAAAAGTATAGACCTAATATAATTCATCATGTTACTTTAAAGGCTGCATTGTTAGGTTCTGTTGCAGCTAAGCTGTCAGGGCAACATCATGTTGTGAATGCAATAAGTGGATTGGGGTATAACTTTACGAACGGCAGGAATGGGATTTTGCAGAAGTTGATAAGGACTTTGATCCGCATTGCATTCAAAAGTAAGTCTTTTTCCTTTATTCTTCAGAATCCGGATGATGTGGGGATGATCAAAGGCTTCAATCTGGTTCCCTCGTCCCATATTTTTCTGATAAAGGGCTCGGGAGTAGATTTGAATGAATTTGTTTTTTCCCAAGCTCCTGGCAAGACTCAATTAAAGGTACTCTTTCCTGCAAGGATATTGTTGGATAAGGGGGTGATGGAGTTCATTGATGCAGCCAAATTACTTCAAAAGCGATTTATTGGAAAAG
>OHUU01000538.1_pt1 | contig 12543 bp, 10 predicted proteins | sample 1579271 | NCBI WGS metagenome assembly OHUU01 (sample SAMEA3882556, study PRJEB24775) | human gut metagenome | biome: human-associated habitat; feature: intestine environment; material: feces | place: Netherlands | collected 2009/2010 | reverse complement strand
CTGCGCTTTCCCTGCAGTGCCGAGGAGGTGCTGAACACCGAATCCCCCGAGTGGGGCGGTGCACTGAAGAGCCGCCGCAAGACAAAGCTTCACACCACCGATGGCGGTGTGTTTGGTCGGGACTATACCCTTACAGTGGACCTGCCTGCCATGGGCAGCTGCCTGCTGCGCCTTGCGCCGGAGGCCCCGAACCCCGATGCGGCCCGCATCAGCGCCAACAAAGCCCTGAACGCAAAGCGCCGCGCTGCCCGCAGCACAAAGGCCGCAGCCAATTCCAGCAAGTAATATTCGTTTCAAAATGTCCCGTCTGCGTTCAAAGCGGCGGGACATTTTGTTGTTTTCCGTGCACAGCGGCTGGACAGTGCAGATTTTGCTTGCTATACTGTAGCTGTGATATTCTGCAGCTGAGAGGTTTTTGGGATGAGTGGAATCGTTTCCCGTCTGTCTGTCCTTGGCAAGGTCTGGCTGGGCCTTGCTGCCGGAGCGATGGCGCTTATAATATTTTGCCTTGCCGCATCGGGCAGCAGCCTGTTTTTCCCGCTGGTGAGCCTGTGGTGCAATGCAGCACTGTTTGCATTGGCGCTGCTGGTGCTGCGCCGGGCCGGTGTGGAGCTGGACCTGTTCCACAAGGCGGTTCTGGTGGGCCTGTGGGCAGCGGCCGTGCTTTACTTTTACTGGACCCTCGGCAGCCGCACCTTCCTCTACCACTGGGACTACGTAAACTACATTCTAAAGCAGTATCATGCCGAAGCCGCCTTTGCCCAGAGCACAGGCGCAGGCTTCCGGTTTCTCCTCGATTCCATCACCGAGGACTATACGAATTTCATCACCCTGTTCACCGAGTTCCCGTTCTGCCTGAGCGGCAAGACCGGCGACGACTACGCATTCTGTCAGGTATTCAGCGTACTGCCCAGCCTGCTGGTGCTGCTGGCGGGCCTGACGGTCAAGGTGGGCCGGATGCTACGGGTAAAGAACCGGTTCTGGTATTTCCTCATCGGCTTTTCGTGGTGCGCTACCTTCCCGTTCGTGCGCATGTCGGCGGTGCTGGGCCAGCCGGACTGGTTCGGGCTGATCTTTGCCTTCATGCTCATGCTGCTCACACTGGACTACCGCTTTGACGGCATCGACCTGCCCCGCTATCTGCTCATCTTCGCCGCCACGGCGGGCATCATCCTCACCCGGCGCTGGTACTTATATTTTGTGGTGGGCTACTGCTTTGCCTACGTGCTGCTGCTGGCAGTTTCCAGCATCCGGCTGGCAAAAGATGGCCAACCCAGCCGCGCTGTGCACCGCATGGTACGGCTGGTGGTGTTCGGCCTGTGTGCGGCCGGGGCCATGGTGCTGCTGCTTCTGCCCATGGTGCGCAAAATTTTAAGCTTTGACTACGCTGGGCGCTACTCTTACTACAACTTCGGCGGCATCACGCTGGAGCTGGCCGCACAGACACTGCGCATCGGTTTGCTGAACTTCATCCTCATCGGAATGGGGCTGTGGTTTGCCACAAAGCGCCGTCTGCCTGCCCTGCCCTGCCTTGCAGGGACAGAGCTGCTGGTGAGCCTTGTGCTGTTTACCCGGGTACAGAACACCGGCTCCCACCAGATGCTGCTGTTCATGCCGGGGTGGCTGTTGCTGTTCCTCGTTGGTTCCGCCGCACTGGCCGACGGCCTGAAAAAGCACACCGCCGTCAAGCTCTGCTACTGGGGCTTTACCATGGTGTTTGCGGTGTCCGTGCGCTGCTCGCCGCTGACCACCGTTGCTCTGCCGGGCTTTGTGGTGGATCATTTTCCCCTCAAGGCCGTGTCAGAATTCGTCCAGCTGGACAAGCTCACCTACGACCGCACCGATGCCGCCCAGATCCAGCGCGTGGACGACTGGATCGATGCCCACTGCGATGCGGAAAAGGGCGAGTTCGCCTACATGATCCCCCACGATATGCTGTATAACTCGGACATATTTCAGTACGCCGCCCTGCCGGACATCCAGCTGCAGGGCAAGCTGGCCGCCGGCATCTCCATCCCGGGCACCCACGAGTTCCCGGTGCGGTTCTTTGAGGCGAAGTACGTGCTCACTGCAGAGCCGCTCCCCCAGACCTTTGTCAGCGGTGGCGAGCTCTCCGGCCGGTGGAATGCCCTCTTCTGCGCCGCGCGGGATGAGCACTTTACGCAGGCCGCCAGCTTTGACATGGGCAATGGCACCGTGTTCACCGTGTGGGAGCGCACCGAGCCTGCCGACCGGGCTGAGGTGGAGTATTATCTGGATGCCTTCGCGCAGGAGGATGCCCTCTACCCCGAAATGTTCTCGCAGGTGGCGGAAGCCTGGCTTGCCGGACATGGACTTTAAACTGCAAACGCTTTGGATATAAAAGGAGTATTTCCCATGGAACAGAATGCAAACGCCCTGCCCAAGGTCACGCTGGGCCAATACAAGGGGCTGGAATTCACCCGCCGGGTGCGCCCGGTATCGGAAAAGGCCGTGGAGCTGGAGGCGGCGAACCTCACTCGCACCCACGCCCCCTTTGCACCGGTGGAAAAGTCCGCCGCGCGCGGGATGCGCGTCACGCTGGATTTTGAGGGCTTCATGGACGGCGCACCCATCCCGGAAAGCAAAATGGAAAATGTGACCGTGGTGCTGGGCACCGGTCAGCTGATGCCCGCCGCCGAGGATGCTGTGTACGGCCACAAAGCAGGCGAGAGCTTCCGGTTCGATTTTACCTATCCCGCCGAGTTCCGGGTGCCGGAGCTTTCCGGCAAGACGGCGCAATTCGCCATCACCCTGCACACCGTGGAGCAAAAGCAGCCTGTACCGCTGGACGATGCCTTTGCCAAGACACTGGGCTTTGATACGGTGGATGCCCTGAAGGAGAGCATCCGCGAGAAAAAGCGCCGCTCCCACGAGGCCAACGCCGACCGAATTGCCGGAGCCGCCCTGCTGGGCATGGCCGGTGCCAACCTGACGGCGGAGCTGGATAACGCCATTCTGGACCAGAATGCCGACCATGACATGAACGCCCTGCGCGAACGGCTGCGCCGCAGCAAAATGACCATGGAGCTGTACTGCAAGGCAGGCCAGACCACACCGGACGAGGTGCGCGCCGCCTTCCGCCGGGATGCCGAGCGCAAGATGCGCAGCATCCTTGCGGTGCAGGCCATAGCCAAGGCCGAACAGATCACCGTGTCCAACGCAGAGGTGGATGCCGAGTACGTCCGCCTTTCCAAGCTGCACGATACCCCGGAAGCCGAGATCCGCAATGTGCTCAGCCGGGACGCTGTGGCCTCTGCCGTGACCACTCAGAAGGTGCAGCGTTTCCTGATCGACCACGCAAACATCACTTCGGTTGTGGAAAAGGAGTAAACTATGGGCTTTTTTACACGCACCGCGATGGATATGCTGATGAAAACTACCCATCCCGAGATCAACCGCCGCCAGTGCTGGAACCTGCATCCCCATCGCAAGCCCTGCACCGAGTGCAAGGATATCTGCCCCTATGGCGAACAGATCTTTACCCGCCCGAACCTTGTGAAGGACTGGGACCCCTGTACCGAGTGCGGCCTGTGCGTCTCTGCCTGCCGCAGCGGCTGCATCATCCCTTCGCCGGAGCAGGTGCAGCGGGACATCTCCCCTGCCGACAGCGATGGCGACACCATCTGGATCGGCTGCGAAAAGTCCACCCGCAAAAATTCCATGGTGCGCACCTGCATTGCGGCCCTCACATGGGAGACACTGGCCTACCTTGCCCTGAACAAAAAGATCGTGCTGGACCTGACCCCCTGCGGTGAATGTGAGAACGACCTGTGCGCCGCCCAGCTGCGCAAGGAGCTGACAAGGCTTGTGGATTTCTTTGGCCAGCCCATGTTCGAGGCACGGTTCACTCTGGCCTACGAGCCGGACGAAGCGCTCTACCACGTAAAGGAGCTGAGCCGCCGCGAAATGTTTGAGCAGGTGAGCCACGGCTCCAAAAGTGGCACCAAAAAGCTGCTGCAGATGCTGCCCGGCCTGCGCAGCGAGGAGGACAGCGCCGCCGACTTCCGCCTCATGCTCCACCAGCGGACCAAGCAGCTCAAGGCTGCCTCCGAGACGCCGCTGCGCTACGGCTGGTATCTGCCCAATTTCACCCAGAAGTGCTTCGGCTGCGGCAAGTGCGAAAAGGCCTGCCGCTCCGGCGCGCTCAAGCTGGAGGACCTGCCCGACGGGCAGACCCGTGTGGTCGTCACGCCGTGGAAGTGCAGCGAGTGCGGCGTCTGTGTCGCAGCCTGCTCGAACAGCGGCATTGACGGCATGAAGCTGCGCCAGCTGACCACCCTCGGCCCGGTGAGCGTCTACAAATGCAGCAAGACTCTCTGTGCCGACTGCGGCAAGCCCATCGCGCCGAACAGCACCGAGGGCATCTGCTCGGTCTGCCGCATCAAGCGCCGCACCAAGCAGCGTCAGGAGGAGGCCGCTGCCCGCGCCAAAGAGCGGATCGCCGAGCGGGAGGCCCGCAAGGCTGCGGAAGAAGCCGCCAAGGCCGCTGCCGCAGAGCTGGCCGCGGAGAATGCAGCTGCCGCAGAGGCCGCTGCCCCGGCCGTCGCAGCGCCTGCCGCCGTTGCGGAGACAACTGTTGCTGCACCAGAAACAGCCGCTCTTGCCAAAAAGGATTGACGCGGCCGCAAATCAATGCTATACTCAGTCTTGACCACTTATTTGATGGCCGGGACTGTTACAAAGGAGTAACGGATGGTTTTCCGTTGCTCTTTTTTCATAAAAAACAGCCCAACTGTCCGCTGACGGGAAACAGCGGGCACCGCGCAACGCGAATGCTGTCCCTGTACAGCAACAACAAGAAAAGAGGGAATTTATGATGAACACTTCCATCTCCCGCCGTCAGTTCCTGAAGGCCAGCGGTCTGGCAGCCGCCGGTGCCTGCGCAGCCGGCCTGCTGACCGGCTGCGGCGGCTCTTCTTCCGGCAGCGCCTCCGGCGCAGCCTCCTCCGGCTCCGGCTCCAGCTACACCATCCTGTACGCCAGCCAGCCTGCCACCCTGAACTACCTGACCACCGGCACCGACCTTGAGATGGTCGTCGGCGCAAACTGCGTGGACACTCTGGTCGAGTACGACAACAAGGGCGTCATGCGCGAGGGTCTGGCCACCAGCTGGGACTGGGATGCCGACACCCTGACCTGGACGTTCCATCTGCGGGATGAGAACTGGGTGGACTGCAACGGCGAGGTCGTCGCCCCCGTCACGGCGCAGGACTTCGTGGACGCCCTGAAGTACGTCCTGACCCCGGACTACGCCGCCTCCAACGTGGGCCTCGTCACCGGCTACATCGCAGGCGCTGACGACTACTACAACTACCACGTCTACCTGAACAACGCCAACACCGGCGTCGTGGACGAGGACGGCACCACCTACACGCTGGAAGCCGACGGCTCGGTGACCGCCGCAGCCGCCGATGGCACCACCACGAGCTATGCTCCCATGGATTTTGATACCGTGGGCGTCAAGGCCGTGGACGAGCACACCCTGACCTACACCCTGACCTACGATTTCCCGGGCTTCCTGAGCCTGCTGTGCTACCTGCCCTATGAGCCGGCCTACGGCCCGCTGCTGGAGGAGACCGGCGACCAGTTCGCCACCAGCGCAGAGACCACCTACAGCTGCGGCGCATTCTATCTGGCCGCCTACGAGTCTCTGGAGACCTGGGTCATGAAGAAGAACCCCGAGAACTACGACGCCGCCAACGTCTTCATCGACACCATCAGCCGCATCTACAACGCCGAGGCCAGCGTCAACGGCCCCGAGATGATCAAGCGCGGCGAGATCGATGAGGCCACCATCGGCTCCGACATCCTCGACAGCTGGCTGGCCGACGACACCACCAAGGATATGGTGTCCATGGACCGCCCCAACACCAACTACACCTACTTCTATATGTTCAACTTCATGCCCTTCTCCCACGAGTTCTCCAACTGGAGCGTGGAGGGCATGGACGCCGAGTATGAGCCGGAGAACTGGGCCAAGGCCATCAACAACACCAACTTCCGCAAGTCCTTCCTCTACGGCATCAACAACTCCGTCACGCTGGCCGTCAAGGCACCCGAGGGCTACGACAACTACAAGCTGAACACCATCACGCCCCCCAGCTTCTGCGCCAACGCTGACGGCGTGGACTACCTGAAGTGCGGCGACCTCGCCAACATCACCGAGTTCTTCGACGAGGCCAAGGCCAAGGAGTACCGTGACGCCGCCATCCCCGAGCTGACCGCCGCAGGCGTCACCTTCCCCATCAAGGTCCAGCTGCCCTACAACCCCTCCTCCACCGACTGGGACAAGCAGTGTCAGGTGCTCAAGCAGCAGCTCGAGGGCGTGCTGAACGACGGCTTTGACTTCATCAATATCGTCATCACCGCCGGCCCCTCCGACAGCTTCCTGTCCAGCGTCCGCCGCAACGGCAAGTTCGCTTTCCTGCTGTGCAACTGGGGCGCAGACTACTCCGACCCCCAGACCGAGACCGACCCCTTCTATCAGGCCGAGGGCGCACGCGGCAGCCGCTACGCCTTCCTGCGCACCGGCGTCGAGGACGGCTTCATCACCGGCGACACCGCTGACGCCGTCATGAACTACATGAAGGCCATCGAAGCCGCTGTGGAGATCACCGATGACATCAACGCCCGCTACGATGCCTTCGCCAACGCCGAGGCTTCCCTCATCAACAACGCCCTCGTCGTCCCCATGGGCATGAGCGTCCCGGCCTACATCGCCACCCGCCTGAACTACTGGGAGGGCCAGTACGCTTCCACCGGCTTCTCCAACAAGCGCCTGAAGGGCATCCACGTCCTCGACCACTATGTCTCCATGAGCGAGTACGAGGCCAACCGCGACGCCCGCTAAGCTTTTCTGACCGTTCTGCCGCCCTCCGTTTTCCCCCGGGAAAGCGGAGGGCTTTTTATTTCTGAAGGCTCTCAGATGAATTTTTAGAGCAAACTTTGCCAAATCACTTTCCAAAAGTAGTTTTTTGTTGTATTCTATTCCTATCCGACATTCATTAAATAAAAGAGAGGGGTGCGCACAGATATGCTCAAATATCTGGCGAAACGCATCGGGCGCTCGATCCTGACCCTGTTTGTCATCGTCACGCTCGTATTCTGCCTTTTGCGGCTGATGCCGGTGGAAGGCTATTTTGCAAACTACGAAAAAATGACCGAGGCCCAGATTCAGGCCGGCCTGCAGTCGATGGGCCTGCTGGACCCGCTGCCGGTGCAGGTCGGCCGCTTCTGGGTGAATGCCCTCCACGGCGACCTCGGCGTGAGCCACATCTATAAGGTCAACGCCTCCGTCACCAGCATCCTTGCCAAGAAGCTGCCCATCTCCATCCAGATGGGCGTCTTCGCCATGCTGCTGAGTCTCGTCATCGGCATTCCGATGGGCCTGTTCATGGGCCGGTTCAAGAGCCGCTGGCCCGACAAGCTGGGCACGGCCATCATCGTGCTCATTCAGGCCGTGCCTGCGGCGGTGTATTACCTCTACATCCAGATGTACGGCACTACCGCGCTGGGCGTGGGCCTGCTCTTCGACACCTCCAACTGGAAGTACTGGGTGCTGCCCGTCTGCTCCATGAGCCTCGGCAATGTGGCGTTCTACGCCATGTGGCTGCGCCGGTACATGGTGGACGAGAGCAACAAGGATTACGTCCGCCTCGCCCGGGCCAAGGGCGTCAGCGAGAACAACATCGCCCTCCGCCACATCTTCCGCAACGCGATGGTCCCGCTGGTGCAGTACATCCCCTCCGCCTTCCTCAACACGGTGGTCGGCTCCATCTACATCGAGAGCCTCTACAGCATCCCCGGCATGGGCGGTCTGCTGGTCACCTGCGTCCAGCGCCACGACAACACCATGGTGCAGGGCATCGTGCTGCTGTACGCCTGCGTGGGCATCATCGGCCTGATCCTGGGCGATCTGCTCATGGTGCTCATCGATCCCCGCATCAGCTTTGGCAAGAAAGAAGGTGGCCGATAATGCTTTTCCGTATGAAAGATGAAAAAGCGCACCAGCTGGAAGCACAGCTGGACAAACTGCAGGCGGACGGCCCCGCCGCATGGGCAGAGCTGCCCGAAGAAGAGCTGTTCACCCCCGCCGGGTTCAGCGAGGAGCGTGCCGAGGCCACCTCCTACTCCAATTACAGCTACTGGGGCAGCACTTTCCGTGCATTCTTCAAGAACCGCATCGCGGTCATCCTCCTCGCCGCCCTCATCGCCGTGGTGGCCTTCGCATTCCTCCAGCCCTATCTGCCCGGGCAGGCAGACCCCAACTTCTGCGCCGTGGACCCCCTCACCGGCGTCCAGTACCGCAACATTGCCCCCGGTGAGGATGGCTTCATCTGGGGTTCCAACGCCATCGGACAGGACCTGTGGGCACGCATCTGGGCCGGCGCACGCACCAGCCTGACCATCGCCTTCTTCGTGGCCCTCATCGAGGCCGTCGTGGGCATCACGGTGGGCGTGCTCTGGGGCTATGTCCGCCAGCTGGACTTCTTCTTCACCGAGCTGTACAACATCTGTGACAATGTGCCCTCCACCATCATCCTCATCCTGATCTCTTACGTCGCCAGCCCCAGCGTCAAGACCCTCATCCTCGGTATGTCCATCACGGGCTGGATCGCCATGGCGCGCTTCATCCGCAACCAGATCCTCATCATCCGCGACCGGGATTATAATGTGGCTTCCCGCTGCATCGGCACGCCCACCATCCGTATCGTGCTGCGCAACCTGCTGCCCTACCTCGTATCGGTCATCATGCTGCGGATGGCCCTGACCATCCCCGCCGCCATCGGCAGTGAGGTGTTCATCACCTACATCGGCCTCGGCCTCTCGGTGGAGACTCCCTCGCTGGGCAACCTCATCAACGATGGCCGCAAGGTCATGATGCAGGCCGGACTGCGCTATCAGCTGCTCTACCCCACCATCATCCTCAGCTTCGTCACCATCGCGTTCTATCTCATCGGCAACGCCTTCTCCGACGCAGCCGACCCGAAGAACCATCTGCAGTAAGGAGGCACAGGGATGAAAAAGAACGAACTGATCCTCTCGGTGCGGGATCTCAACATCAAATTCAATCTGCGTGGAAAGATCCTCCACGCCATCCGCGGCATCGACCTCGACGTCTACCACGGCGAGGTCCTCGCCATCGTGGGCGAGTCCGGCTCGGGCAAGAGCGTGTTCACCAAGTCCTTCATGGGCCTGCTGGACTCCAACGGCTCCATCACCTCGGGCACCATCGACTACTTCGGGGCTGACGACCACCAGCCCATCCGCCTCTCCGCGCTGAAAAAGGAGAAGGACTGGCTGAAGGTCCGGGGCCATGAGATCGCCATGATCATGCAGGACCCCATGACCAGCCTGAACCCCCTGAAGACCATCGGCGACCAGATCATGGAAGCCGTGGAGCTGCATCAGGGCCTCAAAGGCGCTGCGGCCAAGGAGAAGACGCTGGAATACCTGCGGGATGTCGGCATCGCCGACCCGGAGGTCCGCTTCAAGCAGTATCCCCACGAGTTTTCGGGCGGTATGCGCCAGCGCGTCGTCATCGCCATCGCCGTGGCCTGCAACCCCCAGATTTTGATCTGTGACGAGCCGACGACGGCTCTGGACGTGACCATTCAGGCCCAGATCCTCGAGCTGCTGAAGGAGATGCGGGTCAAGTACAATCTGACCATCATCCTCATCACCCACGACCTCGGCGTCGTGGCCAACATCGCCGACCGGGTGGCCGTCATGTATGCAGGCGACATCGTGGAGATCGGCACCTCCGACGAGATCTACTACGACCCCCGCCACCCCTATACATGGGCGCTGCTGTCCAGTATGCCCCAGATGGGCGTGAAGGGCGAAGACCTGTTCAACATTCAGGGCACGCCCCCGAACCTCTTTACGGAGATCCGCGGCGACGCCTTCGCGCCCCGCAACCCGCTGGCCCTGAAGATCGACTTCGTCAAGCGTCCCCCCTACTTCGACGTCAGCGCGACCCACCGGGCCAAGACGTGGCTGCTCGACCCCCGCGCACCCAAGATAGAGCCGCCCGCCGCTGTGCGGATGCTGCAAGAGGAGGGCAAGTAACATGGCAGACGAACGCGAAGTATTGCTCGAGGTGAAAGACCTCGAGGTGACTTACGGCTCCGGCCGCAAAGCCTATAAGGCCGTCAAGAACGCAAACTTTACCATCTATAAGGGCGAGACCTTCGGTCTGGTGGGCGAGTCCGGCTCGGGCAAGACCACCATCGGCCGGGCCATCATGCGCATCCTGCCCACCTCCGGCGGTCAGGTGCTCTACAAGGGCCAGCAGATCAACGGCAAAATTTCCCACGCGCTGGACAGGCAGGTCATCAAGGAGATCCAGATGATCTTCCAAGACCCCCAATCCTCCCTGAACGAGCGCGCCAAGGTGAGCTACATCGTGGGCGAGGGCCTGATGAACGTCCGGCCCGACCTCTCCGCCGCCGAGCGGGACGAAAAAGTCCGGCAGGCGCTGCTGGATGTGGGCCTGCTGCCGGAGTTCGCCTCCCGCTTCCCCCACGAGTTCTCGGGCGGCCAGCGTCAGCGCATCGGCATCGCCCGCGCCCTCATCGTGGAGCCGGAGTTCATCATCGCCGACGAGCCGATCTCGGCGCTGGATATGTCCATCCGCGCACAGGTGCTCAACCTGCTGCGCCACCTGCAAAAAGAGCGCGGCATCACCTACCTCTTCATCGCCCACGACCTCTCGGTCATGCGGTACATCTCCGACCGCATCGCCGTCATCCACAAGGGCGACATCGTGGAGCTGGCCGACGCCGAAGAGCTGGTGACGCACGCCATCCACCCCTACACCCGGAGCCTGCTGTCGGCCATCCCGCTGCCCAACCCCGTTGTGGAAAAGCGCCGCGTGGCCGAGACCTACGATTACGCCGCCTCCGGCATCGATTACAGCCTGGGTACCAGCCACCATGTTGCGGGCAGCCACTACGTCAAGTGCACAGACGCAGAGTTTGCCCAGTGGTGCAGGTAGACCATATCCTCCCAGCAAATGCAAAGCGCCCCCGCACACCGGTGTTTCCGGCAGGCGGGGGCGCTGCTTTTTGTAGGAAGTTCAGAAGGTCAGCCGCATCTGGTACCACACCACGCCGCCGTGGGTGGAGCCGGAAACGCCTTCGCTGACAAAGCCGAAGCCGGCGTAATAGTGCACGAGCCTGTCCTTGCAGGTGAGCACCAGCCCCCTGCGGCCCTGAGCCTTTGCATCGGCGATGGCCCGGCGGAGCAGCTGCCCGGCCAGGCCCTGCTTCCGGTATTCGGGCAGGGTGTTCACCCCAAAGATCATCTGCCACGCCCCATGGGCATCGTGCAGGGAAGCGTCGGCGTACATCTCGTCTGTCAGGTCGGGGGTATCGGTCACAAAGCCGTCTACAAAGGAGACGAGCTTTTCGTCCTCGAACAGCAGCCAGAAGTGGTCGGCATAATGGGTCAGCCGCCCGGCGAATTCTTCTTTTGTGGCCGCCTCCGCAGCCGGGAAGCAGGCCGCCTCCACGGCGGCAATGGCATCCAGATCTTCAAAGGTGGCAGTACGGATCTTTTGCATAGTCATTCTCCAGAGTTTGATTTGTTGAGCTGAGTATACCACATCATCCCGCAAAGCGCCAGCAAAACAAAAAGAACCACCGACCGAAGTCGATGGTTCTTGTCCTCGGGTGGAGGATGGGCCATCCGGGACTTCGCTTCTCAAGCTCCTGCGAGTTTCCGAAGTGCTCTTGTTGGGGCGTGCTTGTCGGGGCAACGCCCCTCCATCTGCTGTCGCAGACCGCGCTGCCGCTTAAAAGCCCCACTGGGGCTTTCATTGCTTCGCTGCGCTTCGCAAACGCGGTCCCACCCCAAACCCTGCCGGGAACGTATACGACAAACTGGAAGTTGTTAATTACAGTCTCAGAACAGCGATCAGTTCTTCGCCGTCCATTTCACCGGTTTCTTCGAAACCGAAAGAGCGATACATCTGACGGGCAACTGCATTATCGGGTTCATATGATAGCCAACAGTATTCCGCTTCTCCACAAGGCATAGATTTTATGAACTCTAATGCAAGGCTGACCGCTTCTTTTCCGTACCCTCTGTTTTGATATGCCTTATCGATCATAAGACGCCACAGATTATAGTTTCCCTTTGCAATTTCAGGTGCATCCGTCCAATAATCATCAACATCAAAACCAATCATCAGGAAGCCTACAGGCTTATCCTCATCATATATACCAAACGGGAATGCATGACCGTTTCCCGTAATTGCAGTATACGCTTCAATGATGCTGATCTCATTGGTGGCAACGAAGTTCTTCTGCGATTCCGATACCGTCAGTTTCAGGATATCCCAGACATTATTACCATTTACTTTTTCTAAATGAAGCATATATCTTTACCTCGCTAAATATCGATTTACATTTCCATTCATTTTAGAAAATGGGCAACTCCGATTGGAATTGCCCACTCATTGCACTAATTATGCGATTTTTTCTTGCTTGCACCGATTTCTGCATCAATTGATGTAAG
>OHUU01000529.1_pt1 | contig 12786 bp, 9 predicted proteins | sample 1579271 | NCBI WGS metagenome assembly OHUU01 (sample SAMEA3882556, study PRJEB24775) | human gut metagenome | biome: human-associated habitat; feature: intestine environment; material: feces | place: Netherlands | collected 2009/2010 | reverse complement strand
AGAAGTATGGAATAAAGTACAGGACAAATCGAATGTTTGTTCTGTACTTTTTGGCTGTTATATTGTATAATGAGGGAAATGCATTTTCTTTCAGAAAACAAGGAGGGCAAAATCCCTCTCCTCACCAAGGGGTTCGGATTTTGCTTCGCAAAATAGGGAGGGCTTTATGGACAGATTTGTATTACATTCGGATTTTAAGCCGATGGGCGACCAGCCGCAGGCTATTGAAGCACTTACAAAGGGCTTTGAGGAAGGCAATCAGTTTGAGACTCTAGTTGGTGTAACTGGTTCTGGTAAAACATTTACAATGGCGAACATTATACAGAATGTTCAGAAACCTACACTTATTATAAGCCATAATAAGACACTGGCAGCGCAGTTGAATGGGGAGATGAAGGAGTTCTTTCCAGAGAATGCGGTTGAGTACTTTGTCTCCTATTATGATTATTATCAGCCGGAGGCGTATGTCCCGTCCACGGACACTTATATTGCGAAAGATTCCGCGATCAACGATGAAATCGATAAGCTGAGGTTGTCCGCTACGGCGTCCCTTTCGGAACGGCGGGATGTTGTGGTGGTCGCCAGCGTTTCCTGTATTTTCGGTCTGGGTTCACCGGATGAGTTTTCGGGGATGAGTGTGTCCCTGCGCCCGGGAATGCAGAAGGATCGGGACGATGTGCTGCGGGCGCTCGTGGCGATTCAGTATGACCGCAATGATATGGATTTAAACCGCGGTTGCTTTCGTGTGCGTGGAGATGTGATTGAGATCAATCCGGCGCAGGGAAGCGAATTTCTGATCCGGGTAGAATTTTTCGGAGATGAAATCGATCGGATTACGGAGGTTGATCCGTTAAATGGGCAGGTGCAGAACACGCTGGAGCATGTCATTATTTTTCCGGCGTCCCATTATGTTGTGCCGCAGGAGAAAATCTTAAAGGCATGCGATGCCATCGAACAGGAACTGGATGAGCGCATCCGGTATTTTAAGGGCGAGGACAAGCTGCTTGAGGCGCAGCGCATTTCCGAGCGGACGAATTTTGATATCGAGATGTTAAAAGAAACAGGTTTCTGCAGTGGTATTGAAAATTATTCGAGACATCTTGCAGGACTTCCGGCGGGGGCAACGCCGCATACGCTGATGGATTATTTTAAGGATGACTATCTGATCATCGTGGATGAGTCCCATATCACGATTCCACAGATCCGCGGCATGTATGCGGGAGACCAGTCGAGAAAGTCAACGCTGGTGGACTACGGATTCCGTCTGCCGTCGGCGAAAGACAACCGGCCGCTTAATTTTGAGGAATTTGAGAGCAAGATCGATCAGATGCTGTTCGTATCGGCAACACCGAATGTATATGAGGACGAACACGAGCTGCTTAGGACAGAACAGATTATCCGTCCGACCGGACTGCTCGATCCGGAGGTCGTGGTGCGTCCGGTGGAGGGACAGATCGATGATCTGATCGGTGAGGTCAATAAGGAAATCAAAGACCATCATAAGGTGCTGATTACGACACTGACGAAGAAGATGGCGGAGGATCTGACGGATTATATGCGTGAGATCGGTATCCGCGTGAAATATCTTCATTCGGATATCGATACGTTAGAGCGTGCGGAGATCATAAGAGATCTGCGGCTGGATGTATTTGATGTGCTTGTCGGCATCAACCTGCTCCGGGAGGGACTGGATATTCCGGAGATCACGCTGGTGGCAATTTTAGATGCAGATAAAGAGGGATTCCTGCGGTCGGAGACATCACTGATACAGACGATCGGGCGTGCTGCGCGTAACAGTGAGGGACACGTTATCATGTATGCGGACAAGATCACAGACTCTATGCGTGTTGCGATGGAGGAGACGAAGCGCCGTCGTGAGATACAGCAGGCATACAATGAGGAACACGGCATTACACCGACAACGATCCAGAAATCTGTGCGGGAACTGATCAGCGTGTCAAAGAAGGTCGCAAAGGAAGAAATGAACTTCAAAAAAGACCCGGAATCCATGAACCGGGACGAACTCACAAAGCTGATCGCAGACATCCAGAAGAAGATGCAGAAAGCGGCAGCAGACTTAAACTTCGAGGCTGCTGCAGAGTACCGCGACAAGATGGTGGAGTTAAAGGGCATGTTGCGTGATATGTGAGGAAGCATTGTATTGTGAAGAGTGACGAAATAGTCGTCAGTAAGAAGTGTTTTTGGGAAAAGAAAAAGGACAGTAAATCATGAAGAAAAAAAGTGAAAGAAAATACATTAAGATCCGGGGGGCAAATGAGCACAACTTAAAAAATATTGATGTAGATATTCCAAGAGATGAATTTGTTGTGCTGACCGGACTTTCCGGTTCCGGAAAATCATCGCTTGCGTTTGATACGATCTATGCGGAGGGACAGAGGCGCTATATGGAGTCACTTTCCTCCTATGCAAGACAATTCTTAGGGCAGATGGAAAAGCCGAATGTGGAGAAGATCGAGGGGCTGTCCCCGGCGATCTCCATTGACCAGAAGTCCACGAACCGCAATCCAAGATCTACCGTTGGTACGGTTACGGAGATTTATGATTATTTCCGCCTTTTGTACGCGAGAGTCGGTATCCCACATTGTCCGAAATGTGGCAGGGAGATCAAAAAACAGACGGTAGATCAGATGGTAGATCAGATCATGACACTCCCGGAGCGCACAAAGATCCAGCTTTTAGCACCGGTCGTGCGCGGAAGAAAAGGGGAGCACCAGAAGCTCTTAGAGCAGGCAAAGCGCAGTGGTTATGTGCGTGTGATCGTAGACGGCAGCATGTATGAGCTGACGGAGGAGATCAAACTTGACAAAAATAAAAAACACAATATCGAGATCGTGGTAGACCGTCTGATGGTCAAGCCGGGGATCGAGAAGCGTTTGTCTGATTCTATCGAAAATGTACTGGAATTATCCAAAGGGCTGATGACCGTGGATGTGATCGACGGGGAACAGATCCAGTTTTCGGAGAGTTTCTCCTGCCCGGACTGTGGAATCAGTATCGGGGAAATCGAACCGAGAAGTTTTTCTTTCAACAATCCGTTTGGCGCCTGTCCGACCTGCTTTGGACTGGGATACAAGATGGAGTTTGATGTGGATCTGATGATCCCGGATAAGCACCTTTCCATTGCGGAGGGGGCAATTCAGGTTATGGGCTGGCAGTCCTGCACAGATCCTTCCAGTTTTACCTACGCGGTGTTAAAAGCATTGACAGAAGAATATCATTTTTCACTGGAGACACCATTCCAGGATTATCCGGACGAGATAAAATATGTGATCCTGCACGGAACAGATGGCAGGGAGTTAAAGGTACATTACAAAGGCATGCGCGGCGAGGGTGTTTATGATGTGGCGTTTGAGGGACTGATCCGGAATGTACAGCGTAAATACCGTGAGACAGGATCTGATACGATGAAGCAGGAATATGAGCAGTTTATGCGCATCACGCCGTGTGAAACCTGTAAGGGACAGCGTCTGAAAGCGGAATCCTTAGCGGTCACAGTTGCGGACAAGAATATTTATGAGATCACATCCATGTCCGTAAAGAATCTTGGAAGGTTTCTAAATGATATGGAGCTGAGCCATCAGCAGCATCTGATCGGAGATCAGATCTTAAAGGAGATCCGTGCGCGTGTCGGATTTTTAAATGAAGTCGGACTGGATTATCTGTCACTGTCCCGCGCAACCGGAACACTTTCCGGTGGAGAGGCACAGCGTATCCGTCTGGCAACACAGATCGGTTCCGGACTGGTTGGTGTGGCATATATCTTAGATGAGCCATCGATCGGTCTGCATCAGAGAGACAACGATAAACTGCTCGGCGCATTAAAGAACTTAAAAGACCTTGGAAATACGCTGATTGTTGTGGAGCATGATGAGGATACAATGCTGGCTGCGGATTATATTGTGGATATCGGTCCCGGAGCAGGTGCGCATGGTGGACAAGTGGTGGCATGCGGAACAGCAGAAGAAATCATGAAAAATAAAAATTCTGTGACAGGTGCTTATCTGAGCGGCAGAATCAAAATACCGGTTCCCACAGAGCGCAGAAAGCCGACAGGTTTCCTGACTGTCAAAGGTGCAAGGGAGAATAATCTTAAGAATATCGATGTGAAGATTCCACTTGGCATTATGACCTGTATCACCGGTGTGTCAGGATCGGGAAAGAGCTCACTGACCAATGAGATTTTATATAAGAGACTTGCAAGAGATCTGAACCGTGCGAGATGCATTCCAGGGAAGCATGACGATATCATCGGCATTGACCAGTTAGACAAGGTGATCGATATCGACCAGTCCCCGATCGGAAGGACGCCGCGTTCGAATCCGGCGACATATACCGGTGTATTCGACATGATCCGTGATCTTTTTGCGGCGACGCCGGATGCGAAGGCGAAGGGATACAAGAAGGGCAGATTCAGTTTCAATGTAAAAGGCGGACGTTGTGAGGCATGTTCCGGTGACGGAATTTTAAAGATCGAGATGCACTTTTTGCCGGACGTGTACGTCCCGTGCGAAGTCTGTGGAGGAAAACGTTATAACCGCGATACGTTAGAGGTCAAATACAAGGGCAAGAGCATTTATGATGTGCTTGATATGACGGTGGAAGAAGCATTGAAATTCTTTGAAAACGTGCCTGCGATCGCAAGAAAGATACAGACACTTTATGACGTGGGACTTTCCTATGTCAAGCTTGGTCAGCCGTCAACGGAGCTGTCCGGTGGGGAGGCACAGCGTATCAAACTGGCAACAGAACTGTCAAAACGCAGCACAGGCAAGACCATTTACATTCTGGATGAGCCGACGACGGGACTTCATTTTGCGGATGTCCATAAACTGATCGAGATCCTGCGAAGACTCTCAGATGGGGGAAACACTGTAATCGTGATCGAACATAATCTGGATGTGATCAAGACCGCTGACTATATCATCGACATGGGACCGGAAGGCGGAGATGGCGGTGGAACCGTGATCGCACAGGGAACACCGGAGGAAGTGGCAGAAGTGCCGGAATCTTATACGGGTTATTATGTGAAGAAGTATCTGGAGAAAGATAAAGAAAACCGTCAGGAATCCTGAAAAATGTACGAGTGGTAAAAATATCAAAAAAAGGATAAACTACATCACAAAAGGCGCTGCAATCGCAGCGCCTTATCACGTTCGGGGAGTACTCCCCGGAAATCCTTGCGGAAAACCGGGAAGCATGAGTTATGAAAAATTATACTGCCCGTCAGTAATTCTGACGGTTGGGTCCGTTTGCATCGGACTTATTAGCTAGTACTCTTAGAATATAAAATAGAAATGTGATGAAAATGTGATGACAAAATGAAAAATAAACAAAATAAATAAAAAAGAATGAAGATTTTCTTATTTTTTTTAAAAATGCAGTCCTGCCATAAAAAAACCTTTGAAAAATCCCATTTTTTGTATATAATAGGACTGTATATGTAAAAATAGGTTTAATGGCATTTCTATGTCCGCGTGGATATGGGAATATTATCCATAGATTCAGGAACAGAGAGACGAAAGGGGCAAGTATTTAAAATGATGAGTACAGATATTGGTATCGATCTCGGTACTGCCAGTATATTAGTTTATATCAAAGGAAAAGGTGTTGTATTAAAGGAGCCGTCAGTTGTGGCTTTTGACCGTGATACAAATAAGATCAAAGCAATCGGAGAGGAAGCAAGACTGATGCTCGGAAGAACACCGGGAAATATCGTGGCAGTCAGACCACTTCGTCAGGGTGTTATTTCTGATTATCAGGTTACAGAGAAGATGATCAAGTACTTTATCCAGAAAGCACTTGGTAAGAAAACGTTCCGTAAGCCGCGCATCAGTGTATGTGTGCCAAGCGGTGTCACAGAGGTTGAGAAAAAAGCTGTTGAGGATGCAACCTATCAGGCAGGAGCAAGAGAAGTTGCAATCATCGAGGAACCGATCGCTGCGGCAATCGGAGCAGGTATTGATATTTCAAGACCTTGTGGAAATATGATCGTGGATATCGGAGGAGGAACAGCCGATATCGCGGTGATCTCTCTGGGCGGTTCGGTTGTCAGCACCTCTATCAAGATCGCCGGAGATGATTTTGATGAGGCGATTGTCCGTTATATGCGTAAAAAGCACAATCTTCTGATCGGTGAACGTACTGCAGAGGATATCAAGATCCGTATCGGAAGCTGTTTCCCACAGGCACAGGCCGAGACGATGGATGTACGCGGACGTAACCTTGTGACAGGACTTCCGAAAACTGTAACGGTTTCTTCGGAGGAGACAGAAGAGGCACTCAGAGAGCCGACACTTCAGATCGTAGAAGCAGTACATTCTGTACTGGAGAAAACTCCGCCGGAACTTGCAGCAGATGTTGCGGATCGTGGTATTGTGCTGACAGGCGGTGGTTCATTGCTCAGAGGTTTGGAGGAGCTGATCGAGGATCGCACCGGAATCAATACGATGACTGCAGATGAACCGATGACATGTGTTGCAATCGGTACCGGAAAATTCGTAGAGTTTTTAGCCGGAAAACGTGACGAAGATTAAATTTTTTTTGTGTTTTGCCGATACAATAAATGAAAGATATGCTTTGTGCACAGATAGGGAAAACGTGTGAAAAATAAGGTTTTTCATATGCGGAAATACGGATTAAAATACATCAGAAGCTGTGCAGAAATGGAGAGTTTACATGGTAAAGGGATTGTATACAGCGTATACAGGAATGATCAATGAACAGAATCGTCTGGACATTCTTTCGAATAACCTTGCAAATGCAGACACCAATGGTTATAAGAAAGAGGGAGCGACAAACCAGACGTTTGCAGATGAGCTTGCGATCAAGATCAAGGATACATCCAGCTACGGCATGCCGCAGAAGCTTGGAACCATGAGCATGGGTGTACACATCGGAGAGACTTACACGGATTACAGCCAGGGAAATTTCAGGGTAACAGATAACGCAACGGATTTTGCACTGGATGGAGATGGTTTCTTTGCAATCGCCTATACGGATAAAGCAGGAAACACATCTGTAAAGTACAGCAGGGATGGAGCCTTTGTGGTAAATACAGCAGGTTATCTTGTCACAAAAGACGGCGACTATGTATTAAATCAGAATGGAGCCATGAATGCGGATGCAGGAGCACGTATTCAGGTGGATCCGAATGTACCGATCACGGTGGATGAAAAAGGTAACATTTTTCAGAATAACCAGCAGGTTGGCACGATCGGCGTTGTAGATATTGCAGATTATAATTATCTGGCAAAATACGGCGAGAATATGTATGACCTGGTAAATGGCGGTGCCCGTCAGGCATCCACTGCGAAAGTAACGCAGGGATGTATCGAATCATCCAATATCAATGTTGTTTCGGAGATGGTCAATATGATCACGATATCGAGAGCCTTTCAGGCTGGACAGAAGGTGATCAACGCTGTGGATGAAACATTAGACAAAGCGGTAAACCAGGTGGGAAAGGTATAAGCAGGAGGTAAACTGGAATTATGATGAGAGCTCTTTATACTGCGGCAACCGGTATGATTGCACAGCAGTCAAACGTGGATAATATTTCAAATAACCTTTCAAATGTCAATACAGTCGGATATAAACAGGAGAAGATGGAGTTTAAGTCTCTGCTTTACCAGACAATCCAGACGCGTACAACCAGTGCAAATGGCGAGGAAAAGCCGATCTCTGCACAGGTAGGACTTGGTACCAGAGTGGCATCCAACACCTCTATTTATACACAGGGGTCACTGATGGCAAGTGAGAATGCAACTGATTTTGCAATCAGCGGTGATGGATTTTTTGCAGTGCGCGGAGCAGACGGAAAAACTTATTATACCAGAGCCGGAGATTTTGTATGGTCTGTCAATGCAGGCGGTACATTAACTCTTTGCACGAATGAGGGATACCCGGTTTTAGATTCCAACAATCAGCCGATCAATCTTCCGGCAGGTATCAGTGCAGAGAAAGTGATCGTCAGCGAAAATGGAAAAATGGGATATACCAATGCAGCCGGCACATATGTGGATATGAACCAGACGATTGGATTATTCCAGTTTAATAATCCAAGCGGACTTGAAAAAACAGGAACCAATCTTCTTGCAGTGACACCGGCATCCGGTAATGCAATGAACGAGTCTACAACTGCAAATCTTACTAAGAGCAAAGTTTTACAGAAATACCTGGAAGGTTCTAATGTTCAGGTCGCAGATGAGATGGTAAACCTGATCATTGCACAGCGTGCATATCAGCTCAACTCAAAGGCAATCACAACATCGGACGAGATGCTTGAGCAGGCAAACAATCTGAAACGTTAAGATTAGACAGCGGATGTAGGAAAGGAAAAACAATATGATTTCCATGGACAGCATTTCATCATTGATCGATACAAGCAAAAATACAGCAGCTGCAAATCAGGCAAGTTCCCTGCAGAGTTCCTTAAACAGTATTTCTTCGGATTCTTCCGAGGACGAACTGATGCAGGTTTGTAAAGATTTTGAATCATATTTTGTGGAAGAAGTTTTAAAAGAAATTAAAGAGAGCCTGACAAGTGAGGATGATGAGGAGGATTCTTCCACATCAACACTGAAAGATTATTATATGGACAATGTCATCGAACTGGTTGCAGACCAGGTTGTAGATGAGGTTGGAACCAATTTTACGCAGCAGCTCTATGAGCAGATGAAACGTAATTATAATATAGAATAAGTTTGCGCAGATAAAATGTCGTAAAATCGGCGCAGCAGAAGTAAAGTGTGCAGATAAGTACATAATTGAAACAGTATGCAAAAATCGGTGCAGTTTTAACGGGAAAATGAACGATGGGTTCAAAAATCCCGTTAGACTGCATTTTTTATTCATGGCAATAGCTCGCTCACAAAGCGTTTATTTTATTGCTTTCGCAGCAGAAAACAGAATTCTGGAATGGAGAAAACAGTGGAAAGTCTTGCAGGATATGTGGAACACATTATATATCGGAATGCGGATAATGGATATACCGTGTTAAATCTGGTGAGCGGGGAGGATGAAATCACCTGTGTGGGGATATTTTCGGCAATCGCAGAGGGAGAAAATATTGAGGCACAGGGGGAGTACACGGAACATCCGACCTATGGGCAGCAGTTTAAAGTAACAAGTTTTGAGGAGAAAGCACCTGAAGATGAGGAGGCAATAGAGCGGTATCTTGGTTCCGGTGCAATCAAGGGAATCGGGCTTGCCATGGCGGCAAGAATTGTCAGGCGTTTTAAGGAGGATACCTTCCGGATCATAGAGGAAGAACCGGAACGTCTCGCTGAGATCAAAGGGATCAGTAACCGCAAAGCGATGGAGATTGCCAGCCAGGTCAACGAAAAGAGGGATCTGCGGCAGGCGATGATCTTTTTGCAGCAGTATGGAATCACGATGAATTTAGCGGTAAAGGTATATCAGGCATACGGACAGGATGTTTATGGTATCATCCGGGAAAATCCGTACCGGCTGGCGGACGATATTGATGGAGTCGGATTCCGGACGGCGGATGAGATCGCGGCGCGGGTTGGTATCCGGATGGACTCTGATTTCCGTGTGCGAAGCGGAATCCTGTATACACTGCTTCAGGCAAGTGGGGAGGGACATACCTATCTGCCGGAGACAGAGCTGACACCGCGTGCATCAAAATTATTGAATGTTACGGCAGAACAGGTGGAAAAGCAGTACATGGATCTTGCCATTGAAAGGAAGATCATCTTAAAACAGATGGAAGATCAGACACAGATCTATGCAGCGTCATTTTATTATATGGAAGCAAACACGGCGACGATGTTAAAACGGCTCAATGTAAGTTATGACGTGTCAGATGCGGAGATTGAACAGCGAATCCGGGGGATCGAAAAGAAAAGCGGCATGACGTTGGATGAACATCAGGTAACGGCGGTCAAAGAGGCAGTGCGGAATGGTCTGCTTGTGATCACGGGAGGGCCTGGAACCGGAAAGACGACCACGATTAATACGATCATCCGCTATTTTGAACTGGAGGGCTTGGAAATCTTTTTGGCAGCTCCGACAGGGCGTGCAGCAAAGCGCATGAGTGAGACAACGGGATTTGAGGCGCGGACAGTTCACCGTATGTTAGAGCTGAATGGGGGAGCCGAGGGAAGCGGTGGATTTGAAAGGGATGAAAGTAATCCACTCGAAGCGGATGTGATCATTGTAGATGAGATGTCGATGGTGGATATCTCACTGATGTATTCTCTGCTCAAAGCAATCTCTGTGGGAACGAGGCTGATTCTTGTCGGGGATGTCAATCAGCTTCCGAGTGTCGGACCGGGAAGTGTACTCCGTGATATTATCCAATCACATGCCTGCAATGTAGTTATGCTGACCAAAATCTTCCGTCAGGCATCCACCAGTGATATTATTGTCAATGCGCATAAGATCAATCATGGAGAAGAAGTGATATTAGATAATAAGAGCATGGATTTCTTTTTCCTGAAACGGTATGACGCAGATGTGATCATCAATGTGGTGCTGCAGCTCATTAAGCAGAAACTGCCGAAGTTTGTGGATGCGACGCCTTATGATATCCAGGTACTGACACCAATGCGCAAGGGACTGCTTGGCGTAGAGCGCCTGAATGGGATTTTGCAGCGATATATGAATCCGCCTGCCAATGATAAAGTGGAGAAAGAATATGGCAGCACTGTGTTCCGTGAGGGGGATAAAGTTATGCAGACAAAGAATAACTACCAGCTCGCGTGGGAAATTCGTACAAAATTTGGACTCACTGTGGATAAAGGCCTTGGAATTTTCAATGGAGATATGGGAATCATAAGACAGATCAATGATTTCGCAGAACAGATGATCATAGAGTTTGATGAAGGGAGAATGGTAGAGTACCCCTATAAACTTCTGGATGAACTTGAGCTTGCCTATGCGATCACGATCCATAAATCACAGGGAAGTGAGTATCCGGCGGTCGTCATTCCGCTGCTTGGCGGTCCGATGATGTTAATGAACCGGAATCTATTGTATACTGCCGTCACGCGTGCAAGAAAATGTGTGACGTTAGTCGGCAATGAAGTGACCTTCCAGCAGATGATTCGGAATACCTCACAGCAGAAAAGGTACAGCGGACTCTGCGACCGTTTAAAAGAAAATTAAATAAAAAAAATAAGAAGCTGTCATGCAGGGCAACCGGTAATGAAAATCATTAACACCGGCTCACTTGTACGGCAGCTTTTAATTTATGACAATAGAATGTTCGCAGAGTGTGCATTCTATTGTTATTGGTAATTTTAAAATCCTGTTGTGCTTTAGCAGATCTGCATATCAGGATAACAGTGCTTTATCATTGGCGAATTCTTCGCCGCTGACCTTTTCAAACTGGTGAAGAAGATCTTCGACGGTCAGTTTCTTTTTCTCTTCGCCGGAGATATTTAAGATCACTTTTCCTTCGTGCATCATGATCAGGCGGTTACCGTGCACGATGGCATCCTTCATATTGTGTGTGACCATCATGGCGGTCAGATGATTTTCTGCGATGATCTTATCAGAAATCTCAAGCACTTTTGCGGCAGTTTTCGGATCAAGTGCTGCAGTGTGTTCGTCTAACAGCAAAAGTTTTGGTTTTTTGATCGACGCCATTAAAAGTGTGATCGCCTGCCGCTGTCCGCCGGAGAGCAGACCGACTTTACTGGTGAGACGGTCTTCCAGTCCAAGATCTAAGGCTTTTAACATTTCGCGGTAGGTATCGCGTTCCTGATGGGTGATTCCCCACGAAAGTCCCCGTTTTTCACCACGTCTTGCTGCAATCGCCATGTTTTCTTCGATCGACATGGTGGTTGCGGTTCCGGTCATCGGATCCTGAAATACACGTCCGAGGTATTTGGCACGTTTGTGCTCGGATAATTTTGTGACATCGTCTCCACCGATATAAATTTTCCCGGAATCAATTGGCCATACACCTGCGATGGCGTTTAACGTGGTTGATTTTCCGGCACCGTTTCCACCGATCACGGTAACAAAATCGCCCTCATTTAAAGTCAGATTGACACCATTTAAAGCAATTTTTTCGTTGATGGTTCCGGGATTAAAAGTTTTGTGGATATTGTCGAGTTTTAACATTTCAGCCATTGACGGACACCCCTTTCCTGCCGTATTTGGATTTGAGATACGGGAATGCAAGGAAAATCGCAACGACGATGGCAGAAAACAGTTTTAGGTCATCAGACGGCAGTTTCAGCCATAATACGATATTCATTACAATATAGTAGATGATCGCGCCGCCGATCACGGAAAACATGGTATATGCAAAAGCAAAATGTTTTCCGGCACATAACTTCCCGAAAAGTACCTCACCGATGATGACAGCGGCAAGACCGATGACGATGGCACCACGTCCCATGTTGACATCTGCGGCACCCTGATACTGTGCGTAGAGTCCTCCGGAAAGACCGACAAGACCGTTTGAGATCATCAGCGCAACGACCGTGTGGAAATCAGTGTTGATACCCTGTGCGCGGGACATGTTCTGATTGGAGCCTGTGGAGCGGATGGAACAGCCCAATTCCGTACCGAAAAACCAGTATAAAACCCCGATCAGTACAACGATCACAATTGCTACAACAAACAGCGTATTTTTGTAAAAAACAACGTTTTTAAGGTAACGCATAGAAACCAGCACGTCATATTTATCAGTAACGAGCGCTACATTGGCCTTGTTGCCCATAATTCTCAGGTTGACAGAATACAAACCGAGCTGTGTCAGAATGCCTGCCAGGATTGCCGGGATTCCCA
>OHUU01000513.1_pt1 | contig 13055 bp, 10 predicted proteins | sample 1579271 | NCBI WGS metagenome assembly OHUU01 (sample SAMEA3882556, study PRJEB24775) | human gut metagenome | biome: human-associated habitat; feature: intestine environment; material: feces | place: Netherlands | collected 2009/2010 | reverse complement strand
CTTTCTTCTGCGGATTCCTCTTTACTGTTGCCGTTGAATATGCCGTTCCGAACTTCTCCCGGTGTTCCCGTGAATCCCACTTCCTGGCATTGCTCGGCTATCGGCAGCAAGTCTTTTATATCTCCCCGCCCTGACTTGCTTCCACTGTCTCCTGTAACGGAAATATTGAGAAAATGCGATTATGTGATTCCGGTTATCAGATAGGGGGGAGGTGTAATATTTGGTCTTTTCTTTATCATAATTGTTTTTTAGACAATAAAATGCCTCTGTCTTTTCGTTTGTATGGTTAATAGAATTATATTTGTACATTATACAATATCTATTGACCATGAAAACTTATTCATTATTAGCAGGCATTTTATTGTCTTTTTCGTTATCTATTCAGGCAGGTGATCTGAAATTGTGGTATAAGCAACCTGCCGGAACGTGGGTGGAAGCGCTTCCGGTCGGCAATTCCCGGATGGGAGCGATGGTATATGGCGGAACGGCCCGTGAAGAACTTCAACTAAACGATGAAACCATGTGGGGAGGCAGTCCTTACCGGAATGACAGGTCGGAAGCATTGAAAAGTCTGCCCCAAGTGCGTGAACTGATTTTTGCCGGAAAAAACATGGAGGCTCAAAACTTGATTCAAGATAATTTTTATGCCGGGAAACATGGTATGCCCTATCAAACAATCGGCAGTTTGATTATAGAAACCCCCGGACATGAAAAGGTTACCGATTATTATCGTGATCTGGATTTGGAACGTGCGGTGGCTACTACCCGTTACAAAGTGGATGGCGTGACTTTTCAACGTGAAGTTTTTGCATCATTTCCTGATAAGGTGATAGTGGTCCGTTTGACAGCAGACCGGCCGGGGAAACTGAATTTTAAGGTCGGATATGTGTCGCCATTGGAGCATAAAGTCAGCAGGAAAGGAAAGAAATTGGTTCTGACCGGAAAGGGTAGGGATCATGAGGGAGTGAAAGGATTGATTCGTATGGAAACACAGACGCAGGCTGATGTGGATGGGGGTAAGGTGAAAATTGATGACCAAAACATTACAGTGGAAGGAGCGGACAGTGTTACTCTGTATGTTTCATCGGGTACGAATTTTATTAATTATCACGATATAAGTGGCAATGAGAGTAAAAAAGCGTCTGGATATCTTTCTCTGGCATTGGGACGCCCTTATAGTCAGGTTTTACAGGAGCATATAGCTCTTTATAAAGAGCAGTTTGACCGTGTAAGATTGGATTTGGGAACCAGTGAGCGGGCTAAGCTGGAAACTGTCAAACGCATCGAACTGTTCAATGAGGGTAAGGATGTTTCTTTGGCGGTGTTGCTTTTTCAGTATGGACGTTATTTGCTTATTTCCTCCTCCCAGCCGGGAGGTCAGCCTGCCAATTTGCAAGGTATATGGAATAATAAACTGGCTGCTCCATGGGATGGAAAATATACCATCAATATTAATACGGAAATGAATTATTGGCCGGCTGAAGTGACCAATCTGAGTGAAACACACCAGCCCTTGTTCGAAATGGTGAAAGAATTATCAGTTACCGGCAGGGAAACGGCACGGACTATGTATGGATGCAACGGATGGGTGGCTTATCACAATACAGATATATGGCGTGCCACCGGTCCGGTGGATAAAGCGTTTTATGGTACATGGCCCATGGGAGGTGCTTGGTTGACTACCCACTTGTGGCAGCATTATTTATATAGTGGGGACAAGCTGTTTCTTTCCGAAGCCTATCCGGCATTGAAAGGAGCTGCTGATTTTTATCTTGATTATTTGACTGAACATCCTGAATACGGTTGGATGGTGACTGCTCCGTCCATGTCTCCGGAACATGGACCTTCGGGAGAGGATACTAAAAAAGCTTCAACGATTGTAGCAGGTTGTACTATGGATAATCAGATAATTTTCGATGTGCTTAGCAATGCATTGCATGCATCAAGAATTCTGAAAATGTCCGCTTCTTATCAAGATTCTTTGCGGTCTATGTTAAATCGTCTGGCCCCGATGCAGATCGGGAAATACAATCAGTTACAAGAATGGCTGGAAGACTTGGATAATCCGAATGACAAGCATCGCCATATTTCTCATGTATATGGATTGTTCCCTAGTAATCAGATATCTCCTTACACTCATCCTTTACTTTTCCAGGCAGCTAAAAATACGTTGTTACAGCGTGGCGACGAAGCTACCGGTTGGTCCATTGGCTGGAAAGTTAATCTGTGGGCCCGTTTGCTGGACGGTAATCATGCGTTCCGGATTATTAATAATATGTTGAAGCTGCTGCCTGGAGATGAAGTGAAAGAAGCTTATCCGCAAGGACGGACTTATCCTAATCTGTTTGATGCTCATCCGCCTTTCCAGATTGACGGCAACTTTGGCTATACTGCCGGTGTGGCTGAAATGTTGTTGCAGAGCCATGACGGAGCTGTACATTTGCTTCCGGCTCTTCCGGATGCCTGGGCCACAGGAAGTGTGCAAGGACTGGTTGCCCGTGGAGGGTTTGTGGTGGATATGAGCTGGAATGGCGTGCAGCTGGATAAAGCGAAGATTCATTCCCGTTTGGGAGGTAATTTACGTTTACGTTCGTATGTTCCTTTGCGTGGGGTTGGATTAAAAGAGGCAAAAGGTAAGAATCCGAATGAATATTATATGCAGGCAGATATCAAAGAGCCTTTGGTTTCCAAGGAGATAAATCCGCAATACCCTGCTTTGTATAAGGTGTATGAATATGACTTGATGACAGAACAGGGACAAGATTATATAGTGGAGCGTGGGTTATAATACATGAAGATGCCCAAAGTGATTTTTGTATTATTTCACTTTGGGCACTTTTGTAAATGGAAGTGTCATTGTGTAGTTATCAGATGGCTTCCTCCTTTTCCAATTCTAATGCTCTGGGAAAAATGATATTGTTTTCCAGGTGGATATGTTCATGTAATGCCTCTTCAAATTGTTTCAATTGTTGTAAAACCAAGCGGAAGCTGGCACAAGCATCTTCAGGGGCGGTGAATCCATTGGTTAATGAAGAGATTTTTTCAAAACGTTCTCCTTCGTGATTATGTTCATCTTCCATCACTTCGATGGGATATAGAATGGTGCCGCAATGGAATTTAGCTACTTTCAAACCTTCCTCTTTGGCTTGGAACATTTCATAAACATAAGGAAATAGTACATTCTCTTCTTTTGATAAATGATTTTCCAAATCAAGAAGCGAGTCGCGGAACAGTGCTTGGACTTGCAATAACTCTGGATGATTCTTTGAATGCGCTTCGGTTACTTTGGCTAATAATGCTTCTATTTGCGGACCTTTGGCACGGATTCCCCGATGGTGTATTTTCAATACGTAGTCTATTAATAAATCGATGGGCCATCCGGCAAAGTCAGGAGCATTACTAACCGTATTCTCTTGTAATTCATTTAATTCACGTGCTACTGCTTCGGGATCAATACCACGGTTCCGGCAGGCTTCTGCAAACGGAGTATTGCCATGGCAGCAAAAATCAATATGGTAACGGGAGAATACTTTGGTTGTATCAAAGTTGCCGGCTACAATTTGTCCGACTGTACATGAATGGTAATTTTTCTGTTTCATAATTATTCCGTTTATTCGTTCATTAATCCTAATTTTTTCATATCACTTTCTACTGTACCGATACCGCTTACTCCAAAGTTCTCGACTAGTACTTTCGTCACGTTGGGCGAGAGGAATGCGGGTAAGGTGGGACCGAGATGAATCTCTTTTATGCCCAAACTGAGTAATGCCAGCAATACGATTACCGCTTTCTGTTCATACCAGGCGATATTGTAAACAATGGGCAGTTCATTGATGTCATGTAGCCCGAATACTTCCTTCAGTTTGAGGGCGATGACTGCCAATGAATAGCTATCGTTACATTGTCCTGCGTCTAAAACACGCGGAATGCCATTAATCTCACCTAACTCTAGTTTGTTATAACGATATTTAGCACATCCCGCAGTCAAAATGACTGTGTCTTTGGGAAGCATCTCGGCAAAAGTGGTGTAGTAATCACGACTGCGCATACGCCCGTCACAACCTGCCATGACGATGAACTTACGGATAGCTCCGCTCTTTACCGCTTCTACTACCTTGTCTGCTAGTTGAAATACCTGATTATGGGCAAAACCACCCATGATTTCTCCATGTTCTATTTCTGTCGGTGCGGCACATTGTTTGGCTGTTTCTATTATTTCAGTATAGTCCTTATGTCCTTTCTCATCTGCTGTAATATGCTTGCAACCGGGATATCCGGTAGAATTAGTGGTAAACATGCGTTCTTTATAAGTGGCATTGGGCAGAGGAGGAACGATGCAGTTGGTTGTGAACAGGATAGGACCATTGAACGAGGTAAACTCCTCCCGTTGTTTCCACCAGGCATTTCCATAGTTTCCTACAAAATGTGTATATTTTTTAAATGCCGGATAGTAATGTGCAGGAAGCATTTCACCGTGAGTATATACGTCCACGCCGCTATCCTTGGTTTGTTCCAACAATTCTTCCAGATCATGCAGGTCATGTCCGCTTATCAGAATACCGGGTCGGGTACCAGTTCCGATATTTACACGGGTAATTTCTGGATTGCCATAACTGGAAGTATTTGCTTTGTCGAGCAAAGCCATTGTTCGAACGCCTATTTCACCTGTTTTCAGTGCTAATACAGTCAGTTCATCAGCCGATAAAGATTTTGTTGTAATTTGTGCGATGGTGTTCTGCATGAAACGATGAATACTTTCGTCATTATGTCCTAACCTCATGGCATGTTCCAGATAAGCAGCCATTCCCTTTAGACCATACATAATCAGTTCTTTTAAAGAGCGTAGGTCCTCGTTTTTTTCACGCAAAACTCCGACTGTTGCGGCTTTTGCATCATATTCATCGTGGCTGCCTTTCCAATTTAACTCATCGGCTTCCGGCAGAGGAATGTCCTTGGCAGAGGCTTGATGCTTAAGGTCATCACGTATTGCTAATCCTTTGTCAATGCGTTTTGTAATGCTTTCGTCATCGAAATTGGCATTGGTAATGGTACAGAATAAGGCGTCTACAATAAAATTGTCCACATCTTTTTTAACGGGGAGGGAATGTTGGCGCAATTGATCTGCCACAACAGAAATTCCTCGTACTACAAAGAGCAATAAATCCATGGTACGTGCTGTAGTTGCATTTTTTCCACAAACACCTTTTAAGGTGCAACCGAAACCTTTGGCTGTTTCCTGACATTGGAAACAAAACATGTTATTCTCCATATCTTTTTTCATTTTAATGATTTCTATTACTTTTGTGCAAAAGTAGACGGTTTTCGTCTTTTAAGTTGTACCATATGTTACAGCGGATACAAATAACAGTTAAAAGAAAGTAGGATGGAACTGACAGGATTATTGCAGATAGCTCCTTTTCAGGGAATGAAAGAAGAAGAATTGGTTGCTTTACTATTCGGACTTCCGAATAGTTTGAAACACTTTGAACCGGGTGATATCATTGCCCGGCAAGGTGACTTATGTAAAGGGCTGTACATTCTTGCATCGGGAAGTGTACGGGCGGGAATGATAAATGATGAAGGGAAAGAACTGACGGTAGAAGAAATTGGAGCTCCTAACTTGCTGGCCTCGGCTTTTATTTTTGCCACTGAAAATCGTTTTCCCGTTAATGTAGAAGCAATAGGACTTTGTGAGGTTTTTATAATAGGTAAAGAACGATTTTTAGAATTTATGCGTTTGCATCCATTGATGATGCAGAATTTTTTGAAGGATATTTCGGACAGGAGTGTCTTTTTAAGCAGGAAATTGAATGAGTTTGCTTTGTTGAATTTAAAGACTCGTTTGTTGAAATATCTAGAAACACATTCTGCTATTCATAATCAGCAGGAGGTGGCGCAGAAGCTGGGAGTTACTCGTCCGTCATTGGCCAGGGCGCTGTCTGAACTGGTGAATGAAGGGAAAATAAAGAAATAATTTGAGATTTCTTTTTTTAAGTGGAAAACGTGTCTTGTATCTTTGAGAGTTTTTATGTGTAACCCATTCTTGTGAAAGTGTTCAAGTTGTTTTTCTATAAAAACTTTGACTTTAAAGAAAGAAAAGGATCCTTGTCTATAAGGATTGGTTCTTTTGAAATGAGGACTATTTTGAAATTCTCTTGATTAAAAAAGAGGGTGAATTCAAGACCCTTTATGTGATTCTTTTGTCTTAATTCACCCTTTGGGAAATATTTGGTTGGTGTGTATTCAACATGTTACTTCATCTGAATACTTTTATCTCGTACTTTTCTTAATATTTGTTGTAATTCGAATACTTTTTCGGGATGTTCAGTCGCTAAATTCACTTTTTCCCCTGCTTGTTTCATATCATATAACTGGGGAATACCTAAATAACCAGTTTCAATTTTTGGCCCCCAAGGAATCATTTTAGGACCATCGCTGCCTTCAATAAATTTCCAATCTTTAGTACGCACGGATAGGGTGTGATTGGATGCCTGTTCAATAACCCATGGGCGGTCTGTTTTGTCTTGTCCTAATAAATTTGCTAACCGATTGTAGCTGTCGGGAGCACTTCCTTTCGGAATACGGGCATCTACCAGAGAAGCTAGTGATGCCAGCCAGTCTATTTGCGAAATAAGCACATCGCTGACTTCCGGCTTGTTGATGGCTTTAGGCCAGTGTACAATTACAGGAACACGAGTCCCCCCTTCAAATGCACTGTATTTTCCACCTCTCAGGTTGCCGGCAGGTTCGTGCCCGTTCAGTAACTCTTCTGCCTTGTCATCATATCCGTCGTCTACTACCGGTCCATTGTCGCTGGAAAGAATAATTAATGTGTTCTGGGTCAATCCCATTTTATCGAGGGCCTCGAGTAACTGACCTACACTCCAGTCAAATTGTGCGATAGCATCACCGCGCAGTCCCATCTTGTTTTTACCACGGAAGCGATTGTGTGGAAAACGGGGAACATGCACATCATTAGTGGCGAAATACATAAAGAAAGGCTCGTCTTTATGTTGTTTGATAAAATCAACAGCATGTGTGGTAATGGAATCGGCTATATTTTCATCTTTCCATAATGCTTTGCCACCTCCTTTCATATAACCGATTCGGCTGATACCGTTCACGATAGACATATCATGACCGTGGCTCGGCTTCAGATTATATAAAAGTTCAGGATTGTCTTTTCCGGTAGGTTCACCGGGGAAATTTTTTATATAGCTTACTTCTATCGGAGCTGAAGGATCATAATTGGCTACTTGACCATTCTCGATAAATACACAGGGAACCCGGTCGGCTGTGGCTGCCATGATATAGGAATAGTCAAACCCCAAATCACCTAGAGAAGCGGAGAGAGGGGCATTCCAGTCTTGTTGTGCAGTTTTATCACCTAATCCTAAATGCCATTTGCCAAATGCTCCTGTGGCATAGCCGGAGCTTTTAAACATATCTGCCATAGTATACTGCTCGGGGCGTATAATCATTCCTGCATTGCCTGCAGCTACATCTGTTCCGGGTTTACGCCATGCATATTCTCCGGTCAGCATGGAATATCTGGATGGGGTACTGGTAGCGGCAGTGGCGTGTGCGTTGATAAATCGTATCCCTTCGGATGCCAGACGGTTGACATTTGGAGTTTGTACGTTTTTTGCTCCATAACACTCCAAGTCACCATATCCTAAATCATCAGCATAGATGAAGATAACATTGGGCTTGTCTGTATTTTGATTTTTGTTTTCTGCATGAACAGCCAAGCATGAAGTAAGTGCCAATGAAAGCATTCCGTAATGTCTTTTTTTCATAGTAATTATATTGTTTAGTGAGTAATCAATTCTACAAAGATAAAGATATATTTTAAAAACGGGGATTAATTCTACAAAATTGTGGAATGAAATTGTGGTATTTCCACATAATGTGGAAAATAAAAAAATGATTATTCTGTTGATTTTTAGTGTATTGAATGGTACTATGCCCCGTGGTATATTTTTTGTTATGTGAATTAACATAATACGCTAAAAACTAAACTTTTAAATATATAACCATTTACCTTAACAAAACAAGGGTGAAAAGCTGATAGAAAAGCCATGTTCCCCCTGAATGGGAAAATCTGTATATAACTCAGTTTTAAGCTTCCCGGTTCGTGACGAATCGGGAAGTTTCTATTATTTCCTTGATGAATCTGGTTTTTCTACAAGACTTTTACTGAAAATAAGTTAATATTAATGGATGATATGCAGTATTCGATCTCTTTCTTACTTTTAAGAGTAGAAAATAGATTAATACATTATGGTTATGAAAAAGTTGAACCTTTTATTATTAGCATTCCTAGTAGTTATGGGAGTCACTTTCCAATCATGTGATGATGGTGATGGCTACTCTCTTGGTGATGTGGCAGTGGATTGGGCTACTGTAAATGTGAAAGGTGCCCATGTTTATGACTTTACAGGTGACAGATGGGGACAAATCTGGCCTGCAACGACTGATTATTTTTGGTATTCCCCGATAGATGGACAACGAGTTATTCTTTATTTCAATCCTCTGTATGATAATTATCCGGAAGGATATGATTGTTCAGTCAAAGTGTTGAGTATAAAGGAAATTCTAACTAAACCTATAGAGGAGCTGACAGCAGAGAATGAAGAAGAGTTTGGAAATGATCCTGTAGATATATTTGAAGGTAATATGTGGATTAGTGGTGGTTATTTAAATATTATTTTTAATCAGAATATGCCTTCTAAAATGAAACATTTGGTTAGTTTGGTAAAGAACACTACAATTACGCCCGACCAGGATGGCTATATTCATTTAGAATATCGTTACAATACGTATGCTGATACTACTGGTTATTGGAGAAACGGTGCGGTATCCTTTAATTTGAATTCTTTGGAAATAACATCGGAAACAAAGGGTATAAAGGTAAAAATAAACTCGGCTAAAAATGGTGAGAAGGAAGTCACTTTTGATTTAAAAGAAACACCGTCACCAGTAGGTTTGAGCCAAATGGATTTTTCTCAAATGGAAATCAAATAATTAGGGTTTGATTAGAGAGAGTTGTGTGTGGCCCCTTGCATCTTGTTGTGGTAGATGCAGGGGGCTGATTGTATTGTTGATAACGTTTTTCAGTTTGATATTTGTTGTTTATTGGTTGGTTGATGGAAAAAATTGTATGGTTACTTCGTTTTTTTTCTTATTTCAGTGTTTTTTCAGAATTATCTTGTTTCTTTGTCTTTAAGAACCAAAAGTTGGACTTATGAAAATACTATTAGTAGAAGACGATGCTAATTTGCGTGAAGTGACTCAGCGCTCATTGGAAAAGGAGCGTTATGTGGTGGAAATTGCTGCCGATTACCGTACTGCATTACAAAAGATAGAGGATTATGATTATGACTGTATTTTGCTGGATATTATGTTGCCGGATGGGAGTGGCTTGGATTTGTTGGAAAAGTTAAAAAAAATGCATAAACGGGAAAATGTTATCATTCTTTCAGCCAAAGATTCTATAGAAGACAAAGTGCTAGGATTGGATCTCGGAGCTGATGATTATCTGCCTAAACCTTTTCATTTGGTGGAACTGAATGCACGTATCAAAAGTGTGATACGCCGTCATCAGCAAGGTGGGGAAAATAGTATCAAATACGGAAATATAGAAATTTTTCCCGATAAATATGGGGTGACCGTAGCTGGAAAAAAGATTGAACTGAACCGTAAGGAATATGATATTCTGGTTTATTTTATGAACCGTCCCGGCAGATTGGTTAATAAAAGCACACTTGCCGAATCCGTATGGGGCGACCATATAGATCAAGTCGATAATTTTGATTTTATCTATGCCCAAATAAAGAATTTACGAAAGAGGTTGAAAGAGGCAGGAGCTACTCCTGAACTGAAGGCTGTTTATGGTTTTGGATATAAAATGGTAGTGGAATAAATGAAACTGATTTATTATATCATTATCCGTATATCGTTGGTGTTGTCGGTTTTATTGACCGGCTGGGCCATCCTTTTCTATTTTGCTGTAATGGATGAGGTGAATGATGAAGTGGATGACTCATTGGAGGATTATTCGGAAATTATCATCATACGTGCATTGGCGGGAGAGGAGCTTCCTTCTAAAAATACAGCTTCCAACAATCAGTATTTCCTGCGTGAAGTGACGAAGGAATATGCAGGATCTTGTGATGATATCATTTATAAAGATTCTATGGTTTATATTCCCGAAAAAGATGAAACTGAACCTGCACGAATCCTTACGACCATTTTTAAGGATGATGGCGAAAAGTTTTTTGAATTGACGGTAGCGACTCCTTCTATAGAAAAAGAAGATTTGAAAGATGCTATGGCAGGTTGGATTATTTTTCTTTATATCGCTTTATTATTGACTATAATTGTTATTAATGTGTGGGTGTTTTATCGAAATATGCGTCCTCTTTATGTATTGCTTCATTGGTTGGATAAATATCGTATCGGTAAAGGAAACGAGCCTTTACAAAATAATACCCGGGTTTCAGAATTCAGAAAATTGAATGAGGCGGCTGTTCGTTATGCAGAGCGCAGTGAGCAGATGTTCGAACAGCAAAAACAATTTATTGGTAATGCATCTCATGAGATGCAGACACCACTGGCTATTTGTCGTAATCGGTTGGAGATGCTGATGGAGGATGAAAATCTTTCAGAAAGCCAATTGGAGGAGTTGATGAAAACCCATCAGACTTTGGAGCATATAACGAAGCTGAACAAGTCTTTGTTATTGCTTTCGAAGATAGAGAACGGTCAATTTATGGATACTACCCAAGTAGAAGTGAATAAATTATTGAGGCAATATTTGGAGGACTATAAAGAAGTGTATCAATATCGTGAGATCATAACAAGTGTAGAGGAAGAAGGTATTTTCTATCTTACGATAAATGAGACACTGGCAGTGGTGTTGCTTACCAATTTGTTGAAGAATGCTTTTGTACACAATATAGACGGTGGACACATCCGGATTGTCATTACTCCCCACAGTGTGATGTTTTGCAATACAGGGGCGGCACAACCACTGGATGCCCAGCGTATTTTTGAGCGTTTTTATCAAGGAAAGAAAAAAGAAGGCTCAACCGGTCTAGGCTTGGCAATAGCAGATACGATATGTAAAATGCAGGCTCTCAGGCTTTGCTATGAATATAAGAGCGGGGAGCATTGTTTTACACTTTATGCATCCACTCATAATCAATAAAAAAAATCGTGTTTTTTTTTAGAATTTCAAATTCTTTTCAGAATCTCCCTTCATATTTGCATCAGAAAACAGAATGTAGAACCAAATAAAAAAAATGACGATTATGAAAAAGGTATTATTATTGTTAGTGTGCTTATTTACGTTGCAAACAGTGGTATGGGCGGATGATGACAAACCTATTCAAGTAAACCAATTGCCTCAGACTGCACAGACTTTTATCAAAACTCATTTCCCCGATAATAAGGTGGCGATGGCTAAAATGGAAACAGACTGGTTTGATAAAAGCTATGATGTGATTTTTACTAATGGAGACAAACTGGAATTCGATAAAAAAGGTATTTGGACAGAAGTGAATTGCAAATACAGCGCTGTACCTGTCGCTGTGGTTCCTGACGCGATAAAGAAGTACGTCACTACGAATTATCCCGATGCCAAGATGCTCAAGATCGAGAGGGACAAGTATGATTATGAAGTGAAACTTTCTAATGGTTGGGAGATAAAGTTTGATATGCAGTTCAATGTGATTGATATTGACAATTAATTATTAGTTATAGATCTGAAGTGTGGTTTATGTGAATAAACTGAAGCTTTGCAGGCCGTTTCTTGTTCCATGAAGAAACGGCCTGTTTTTTCATTAATTTTAATAGTATAGTAATTTTGCCGACACGATCTTGTAACAGATAACATGGATATTTGCATAGTTTTAATAATAAAGATATGCATCTAAGAACGTATTATCCTACAGTGGTTTTATCGGATATCCATCTGGGAACCTCTCATTCCAAAACAATTGAAGTCAGTAACTTTCTGAAATCTGTCAATTGTGACCGTCTGATATTGAACGGAGACATTATAGATGGTTGGCATTTGCGCAAGGCAGGTACTAAGAGGTGGCAAGCAAAACATACTGATTTCTTTAAGGTTATCATGAAGATGATGGAGAACTTCGGTACTGAAGTAATTTATGTGTGTGGCAACCACGATGATTTTCTGGACAGCTTGGTCCCTATGACATTCTATAACGTAAAAATCGTCAAAGAATACATCCTTGAAACACATGGAAAGCGTTATTATGTGACACATGGCGATATATTCGACCGGGTTACTACGCAGATGAAATGGTTAGCCCGGTTGGGCGATGCAGGTTATACATTCCTCTTATGGGTGAACCGCTTTTATAACCAATATCGTACTAAGCGGGGGAAACCGTATTATTCTCTGTCACAGGCCGTCAAACAAAAAGTAAAGTCGGCTGTTTCCTATATATCGGACTTTGAGAAAGTATTGGTGGAGTTTGCACGTGTACGTAAATGTGACGGAGTGATTTGTGGTCATATCCATCATCCGGCTAATACCTATTATGATGGTATTCATTATCTGAATTCGGGCGATTGGGTGGAAAGCCTTTCGGCACTGACTGAGGATGCGGACGGGAATTGGAATATCATGGAATACCATCATGTACTAGCTGATGAGAATGAAGATAATAAAGAGTTTACCCTAATACATACAGCCTCATGAAATTTTTATTTATAGTACAGGGTGAGGGGAGAGGACATCTTACTCAAGCCATTACGTTGGAGGAAATATTGCGCCGGAACGGTCACGAAGTAGTGGAAGTACTGGTAGGTAAAAGTAGTTCGCGCCGCTTGCCGGGATTTTTCAATCGTAACATCCATGCTCCTGTAAAACGTTTTGTCAGTCCTAATTTTCTGCCTACACCAGCCAACAAACGGGTGAGTTTGATGCGGAGCGTGGCATATAATCTAGTGAAACTTCCTGTGTATATCAATAGCATTAACTACATTCGTCAGCGTATTGAGGACAGTGGTGCGGATAGGGT
>OHUU01000512.1_pt1 | contig 13059 bp, 11 predicted proteins | sample 1579271 | NCBI WGS metagenome assembly OHUU01 (sample SAMEA3882556, study PRJEB24775) | human gut metagenome | biome: human-associated habitat; feature: intestine environment; material: feces | place: Netherlands | collected 2009/2010 | reverse complement strand
GGACAGGAATGAGCGAGATCGCAGCCTGCACTTTGATTCAGGAAGAGCCTGACCGAAAGACGGAGAGGTATCTGACGATGTTCAAGGACTACCCGGATGTGGTGACGGTGGAGCATCTTCAGGAAATGCTTGGCATCTGCCGGAAGAATGCGTATCTGTTGGTCAAGCAGAATAAGATCCACTCGGCGCGTGTAGGACGCAGCTATAAGATACCAAAACTCTGCGTGGTAGAGTACCTGCTCGATCAGGATCGGCAACTTGGAGGGATGCACCTTTCAAACTCCCTTGTGCCATCCTTGCAAAACACTCCAGAATCTTCTAAACTTATGATGCCTAAGCAAAGGACGTTTGGCTGCGAACAGAAAGGAGCATAACTATGACAAATGTGGCCGGACATTTAAGAGAACAAAACGGTATGTATCAGATGATTCTGAGCTGGAAAGACACAGATGGAAAGCGCAGAACCAAATCCATCAGCACAGGACTTCCTGTTAAAGGAAACAAAAAAAGAGCTGAATCTCTGTTGCGTAAAACACAAAAAGAGTTTAACCCTGAAACGATGCAGCAGGTTTCCGACCTGCCGGTATCGGAATATCTGAACCGCTGGCTTCGGGAAAGCGTGATGAACCTTCCGCCCGAAACCTATGGCAGATATGCTTATGATCTGGGAAGAGTAGTTGTCCCATACTTTGAAAAGAAGCGGCTGTCTTTGAAAGCACTCTCTCCGCGCGATCTGGAAACGTTCTTCCGCTATGAGCGTCAGCAGGAGGAGGCCAGTGTACAGCAGCTTCTGGATTGGCACAAGGAGTTGACCGATGCCCTGCAATATGCCGTTGACAATAATTGGCTGAAGGTCAGCCCCATCAAAGAAGTTGACCCCTGCCTTGATAACTCCCCGGTACTTTTCACCGACTTCATCACGGACTGGTTGAAAATGATGAAGTCACGAGTGGAAATCACAACCTATACCAGCTATGAAAGAGCAATCGTTCACAAGATCGTCCCATATTTTGAACCGCTCCACTATACATTGCAGGATATGGAACAGCATCCCAAATACATCCAAGACTTCTACCAGCATGAGTTGGATCGTGGCCTTACGGCAAACACCGTCATTCACTATCACGCCAACATCCGCAAATGCTTGCAGTACGCTTTTCAAATCGGCATGATCCGTTCCAACCCGGCAGATCGCGTTGAACGTCCTCGTAAGGAAAAGTTCAAGTCGGAGATTTACAGCGGTGAAGAACTGGAGCAGCTTTTCAAAGCGATTCAAGGTGACCCTTCGGAGTTTGGCGTTATCATGGCTGCATTCTACGGCCTGCGGCGCAGTGAAGTTGTTGGCTTGAAATGGGATGCCATTGACTTTGAAAACAAGAAAATCAGCATTCAGCATACGGTTGTGACCGCAAAGGTCAACGGAACGCTAACAGAAATCGCACGAGATAAGACAAAAACAAAGTCGAGCTGCCGGACACTTCCCCTAATCCCTGCCTGTGAGCAGATGCTCAATAAAATGAAAAAGGAGCAGGAGCAGAATCGGAAGGTCTGCGGCAAAAGCTATTGCACCGATTATCTTGACTATATCTATGTAGACCCGATGGGAAAACGGATTCGGCCCGATTTCCTGAGCCAACATTTCCCGGATTTTCTGGTCGCACACCAGATGAAGCGTATCCGCTTTCACGATCTGCGCCATAGCTGCGCCAGTCTGCTCTATGCCAATGGCGTGAGCCTGAAGGAGATTCAGGAGTGGCTGGGGCACAGCGACATCAGCACGACAAGCAACATTTATACACATCTGGATTTCTCCAGTAAGGTATCTTCGGCGAATGCAATCGTCAATATCTTCCCAGAAAACGCCAAAGTATAAAAAATGGGCAAAAAAGAAAAACAGCCTAAAATCTTTCGATCCTAAGCTGTTTTATGATGAAGTGCCGATGGTGGGACTCGAACCCACATGGTTTCCCGAACGATTTTGAGTCGTTTGCGTCTGCCATTCCGCCACATCGGCTGATATTCAATTTTGAGATATTCGTACCGGTTTCTGAAGATTGGAGGGATGTTCAGGAGGGATGTAAGAAATCCTGCTTCGACAAACCTTCAAAATTCAACGCACACTCGTGAATTTCTCGCACAGACAAGAAAAATCACGAAGCGGATTTTGAGTCCCCCTCGTCTGCCATTCCGACACACCGGCGTATTCTGTTGTATGGATAACATAGATATTATAGCGGATTCTTCGCCTAAAATCAAGATGCAGCTTGCAACTCGGCAAATTTCTGCTTTTTCCCGCCGCTGTTCTTCCGGATAGCCCTTCGAGACTCGTACAAATCCCGCCAGTTTCTTTTTTCCCTCTGCATCTTCCTCGTTTTGTCGGAATTTGGCCCCCATTTGATCGGGCAAAGCGGATGATTTTTCCAAAAAACACTTTACAAACGTCAAAGAAATAACTATTATATAGGTATAGTGCCCTGAATCGTTGGCACATTCAGAAAATGGCCGGGCAGACCGAGCTACAGCTTCCGGCCCGGAAATCATCCGCGTTTTCCATTTGCAGAGGAATACAGGAAAGAAGGTATACGCTATGTCTGAGAAAAAGTCTGCTGTCCCCGCAGCGGCCGCTGCTCCCGAAACTCCTGCGGCAGAGCCGAAGAAGCGCAAGGCTTCCGATACCGCACAGCGCCGCGGCCGTCCCCCGCTCACCCCGGAGGTCTACGTTGAATTCGGCACCAGTCAGTACAACATCACTGATGTCGTCGAGCGCGCCAAGGCCGACTACCGCACCACCCACAAGGTGGGCGTCCAGTCCTGCAAGGTCTACGTCAAGCCCGAAGAGGGCGCTGCCTACTATGTCATCAACAAGGTCTCCGGCAAGCTGGAGCTGTGATGCTTTCCACTGCAAAAAAGGCGTCTGCACATCCGTTTGTGCAGACGCCTTTTCCTGTTTTTATAAGCCGTACAGCTCAGTGTACTTCCGGGTGAGATACCGGATATAATCCTCGGGGCTGAAGTCTCCGCAGGCGTTCTTCACCACATCGGCAGGCTCCATCAGCCCGCCGTACTGGTGGACTTTTTCCCGCAGCCAGCCGGTGATGGGCGCAAGGTCGCCCCGCGCAGCCGCCCCCCAGACATCCACATCCTGCTCCATCCGTCGCAGCATCTGGGCACCGTAGGCACTGCCCAGCGCATAGGACGGGAAATAGCCGAAGGAGCCGCCCGACCAGTGGCTGTCCTGTAAGCAGCCATCCTGGTCATTGGGCACTTCAACGCCCAGATACTCCTTGTAGAGCTTCGCCCAGACGGCAGGCACATCCTTGGCTTCCAGCGTGCCGCCTATGAGCTGCTTTTCGATCTCATACCGCACCATGACGTGGAGGCAGTAGGTCAGCTCATCGGCCTCGATGCGGATGAGGCTGGGCTGGGCTTTGTTGACCGCGCGGTAGAACTGCTCCGCGCTGACGCCGTTCAGCTGCCGGGGGAAGAACGCCTGCATCTTGGGATAGACCGTCTCCACAAAGGGCCGCGACCGGCCGATGAGGTTCTCGTAGAACCGGGACTGGCTCTCGTGGACGCCCATGGAGACGCCGCCCGCGAGGCAGGTATATTGCAGATCATCCCGGATGCCCAGCTCATACAGGGCGTGGCCGCCCTCATGGAGGACGGAGTACATGGAGGACGTCACATTGTGCTCGTCGTAGTTGGTGGTGATGCGGACGTCCTTATTATTGAATTCCAGCGTGAAGGGGTGCTCGGTCTCGCCCAGACCACAGTGACGGCGGTCGAGTCCCATCACCTCCATCAGATAGTCGGCAAAGGCTTTCTGCTGCGCCGCCGGGTACTCCTGATGCAGGAAGCTGTCGTCGATCTGCGGCTTTTCGCCGATCTTCCGGATGAGCGGCACAAGCCCTTCCCGCAGCGTCTCAAAAAAGCGGTCCAGCTTCTCCATATCCACGCCGCGCTCGTACTCGTTCAGCAGAGCGTCATAGGGAGCCTTCGAGGCGTCATAATACCGGGCGAAGCGGCGGTTGTAGTCCACCAGCTCCTGTAAGACCGGGCAGAACAGGGCAAAATCGTCCTGCGCCTTGGCCTTGTGCCAGACATCGTCCGCCCGGTTGCACAGCTCCTTATAGGCCATATATTCCTCGGCCGGGATGCGGGTCAGCTGCTCACAGCTGCGGCGAAGCTCTTCCACCTCCCGGCGGTGGACAAGATCAAGCTCGTCGGCGCGGGCGCTCAGCTCGTCCAGCAGTGCCTTCGTCTCCGGGCAGGTCATCAGCTTCTGGCTCTCACTGGCCAGAATGCTCATGGCCACGCCCCGGCCCTCGGCGGTGCCGCTGGGCGCGGTGGTCACAGCATCCAGATAGAGGGAGCTGTCTGCACAGTGATAGGCGTACAATTTTTTCTGCAGCAATTCCAGCTGCTGCAATGCGCGTTCTGTCTCCATTGTTTTGTCTCCTCATTCTCTCCCGAAGAGCTTCCGCTTCGGTATCTGCACCGGGTCGGGGATCTCGAACTCATACCGCTCGGTGGCGTTGATGACGGTGGTGCCGCCCCGGGTGCAGACCCGGGGCAGATTCGCCCCATAATTCAGGTGCATATGCCCATGGATGAACCACTTGGGCTGATACAGGTCCATCAGATCGTTGAACACCTGAAAGCCCTTGTGCGCCCGGTCGGTGCCGTCGTTGAGTCCGCTGGCGGGGGCGTGGGTCAGCAGGATGTCAACTCCCCCGGCCCGCCGGGCCGCCAGCCAGAGCCGCCGGGCACGCCGCCGCATCTCGCCCTCTGTGTACTGGAAGGTGTCTTCCTTATTGTATCGGCTGCATCCGCCCAGCCCCATGATGCGCAGTCCCTTCCAGACATAGACTGCATCGTCCACACAGATGCAGCCCCCGGGCTCTGCCCCTTTGTAGCTGCCGTCGTGGTTGCCGTGGACATACAAGATGGGCGCAGCCGTAAAGTTCGTAAGATATTCCAGATACTTCTGCGGCAGATCCCCGCAGGAAAGGATCAGGTCGATGCCTTCCAGATGTTCGCGGGTACCGTAGTCCCACAGTGCTTTAGAGGGCACATCCGAAATTGCAAGAATTTTCACATCGGTTTGCTCCGTTCTCTCTCGGCCTGAGGGCCGCTTATTTCACAAACCCTTTCAGGGTATTGAGGCCGTTGATTGCCATAAGCACATGCGTTTTTACATCCAGTTCATCGTAGTGCGGCAGCGCACCTTCCACGCATTCGTCCAGCCAGTCCATCTCCATCAATTCCTTGGGACTGTAGACCACGGCCTCCGGCGAGTGCAGCACATGCCCCTGCGCGTACAGGTCTTCCGGGAAGATGCGCAGGTTGTTCTCGCTCAGCATCTTTTCCATCAGGTCCAGCAGCTGTAAAGTGCCTGCGGGCAGGTCTTTGCTGTAATCGATCTCCTCTGCGCCGCTGCTCATCCCCCACCAGTAATTCACGGCTCTGGCTCCCGCTGCATCGCTGTCCCATGCACCGTCAAAAATGGAACGGATGATCTCGATATAAAACGTATCCCACCGCCACACGGGCAGGCCCAGCGGCTGCAAACTGTCGTCCGGCATGCGGCGCACAAGGCCGTAATCCCGGTGGGTGCCTTCCGGCTCGCGGTTATCGCGGGCATAGAAGATCTCCACATCCTGCCGGTCGGAGAAATCCAGCGGGTGCGCCGGGTCCGGCAGGCAGGCCCAGCGCAGCACCACCTTTGCGTCCGGGCGCACGGTCTTCAGGCCCTGCGCATAGGCGTTTACTGCCGCCGGGATGCCGTACACCGGGTTTGCCGCCACATAGCCTACGCGGTCGGTCTTGGTCAGTACACCGGCCAGAATGCCCAGCAGATAGGTCACTTCATACATGCGGGGATAGTAGGTGCGCACCAGCGGATGCGGCGCGTTGAGCGAGCAGTTCAGGATGCGGGTCTTGGGGTGCTGGGCCGCCACCTTCAGACAGGCGGTGTGCATCCGGGCGCTGGTGGTAAAGACGATGTCCGCATGGTCGTGGGCCACCTCTTCCAGCACCTGCTCGGCATCCACCTCGGGGTTGATGTTCTCCCGGCAGCTGACGAAGAGCTTGTCGGGGAACGCCTTCACCAGCGCGGCGCGGCCTTTGTCCTGTCCACGCACCCACGCGCTGGTCTGGGCGTTGTGCTCGTGGAGGAAGACCACCCGCAGTTCGCTGGGCCGGGAGCTGAAGATGTTCAGCTTGCTCAGCAGCGGCTCTGTGCTGCGCTTCGGCTCCAGCAGCAGCTCCACGGCGTGGGGTTCGGCAAGGATCTTTACCTCGTCCCAGAGCCGGGCCAGATTCTCCCGCACCTTCGTGGGGGTGGACTGACAGGCGTCGGCATAGCGGTACACCGACAGATACACCAGCAGAGCATCTCCCGGCGTCAGCCCCAGCGAGCCGCCGCCCAGCGCATAGAACTGCTGGCTGAACATGGTGTAGAGGGCCGAGAAATTCAGCCGGTCGTCCTCCGTCCACGCCTCACCCGTGGCCTTGCAGGCCAGCGTCTGCAATTTCGCATAGCCGCCCAGCCGGGAGAAGCTGACGTTGTTGATGCGGGAGAGCTTATAGAAATCGAGGAACTCGTAGTAGAGCTTGTTTTCCAGCGTGTCGTTTCTGGCCGGGATGAGCCGGGTGACAGTGCCGGGGATCTTGACGGCCTCATAATACTTGAGGACGGAGACCCGCTTGTTGCCCTCCTGTACATAGAATCGGTTCATGTACTCGAAGGCAATGATGGGGGTATGGATGCCCTCTTCCAGATGGGCTTCACAGAGGTTCGACCACTTGACGGCAAACTCGGTGTCGTCCTCGAGGAGGGGCATGAAGTTGGAGGCAAAGGCGGTGTGGCGTCCGGCGGTCTTGGTGCCCACGATGCTCTCGGCCGGGATGTCCACCAGCCCCAGAGGCTCCTGCGCCACGATGTCTGCGTCGGCAATGATCTCGTCCAGCACCGCGAGATAGGGCGACTGGCCCCGGGCCACACTGGCCCGGTAGGCACGCTGGCCTGCACGCAGGGCGCTGCGGTAATCTTCCATCATAGATAAAACTCCTTCTGCTTTTTCAGCAAATGAAGAGGGATAGCTTCACAGGATTAGTATAGCATGAAAATCAAAAATATGGGAGACTTTCTCGCCGCAAGGTGTTGCTTTCCCGCAAATTTTAAGGTACGATAAAAGAAACATCCATTTTTTGCGAGGTAATCTATGCTTTGTGACGCTCTCCCCCGGCTGGAAGCCGGCGAATACCCCGGCGGCATCTGGTACTACGAGCCGCACACCTACCAGCCTTACCGCTATGTGCTGGGCCGGGTGGGCCGCCGCCCGCTGGTCTGCATCGGCATCAACCCCAGCACCGCCCAGCCCGGCGCGCTGGACCCCACCCTGAAGAGCGTGGAGCGTCTGGCCAGTGCCAACGGCTTCGACAGCTGGATCATGTTCAACGTCTACCCCCAGCGGGCCACGAACCCCAACGATATGGACAAGACCCTCGACCGTGCCCTCTGCGACGAGAATCTCCGCTGGCTGCGGGCCGTGCTGGCCCAGACCGAGCCCACCATGTGGGCTGCATGGGGCACCCTCATCGAAAAGCGGGCCTATCTGCCCGGCCTGATGCGGGAGATGGTGGCCCTGACACGGGAGCGCGACATCCCGTGGGTGACCTTCGGCCCCCGCAGCAAGAAGGGCCACCCCCATCACCCCCTCTACCTGCGCAAGGACTCCACGCCTGAGCCTTTTGATGTGGAAAACTACCTCAACACCTGCTTTGACTGATCTTCTCAGGGAGGAAGCACCATGACACCGGAACGATACAAGAAGCTGACCGACTGGCTCGAGGGGCATCCCGCCCTCCGGGAGGGCATCATCCTGCTCAACCGCTGGCTCCCCCTCGTGCCCTTCGTCTGCTATCCGGCGCTCCTTCTGCTGCTCAACCTCCGGTGGTTTGCGATGCTCCGCGCCGGGCGGGGCGGCGGCGCTCTTGATTTTATGCAGGTCATCGCCCGGGCCATCCTTGTGCCGGGGCTGGCGTTCTGGATGGGCACCCTCCTGCGGGCCAGACTCAACTTTCCCCGCCCTTATGAGCAGCCGGGCTTTGTCCCCCTCGTCCCGAAGAGCACCCGCGGCAATTCCTGCCCCTCCCGCCACGCTCTGAGCGCCGCCGTCCTTGGGATGGTGTGGCTCTACTTCTACCCCGCCGTCGGCGTCGGGATGCTGGCCATCGCCGCCCTCATCTGTCTGCTGCGGGTGCTGTCCGGGGTGCATTTCATCCGGGATGTGCTGGCCGGTGCAGCCTTCGGGCTGGTCTTTGGCTTCGCAGGGATGTGGCTGCTGTGAGGCAGTTTTTGAAGAAAGTGCAAAAAAGTTTTGATTTTCCCTTGACAGAACCCCGGGGCTATGGTATTATACTTCTCGCAGCATGCTTCGACTCACAGCTGCGAACCATATCAGAACCCAATGGGATAACAACGTGCGCCCGTAGCTCAGGTGGATAGAGCAACTGCCTTCTAAGCAGTGGGCCGGGGGTTCGAGTCCCTTCGGGCGCATCTATGTGGTGCCCATAGCGTAGTCGGTTAACGCGCCAGATTGTGGATCTGGAGACCGTGGGTTCGAGTCCCACTGGGCACCCCACTAAAAAGTCCGCTGCAATGCAGCGGACTTTTTCTTTTAGGTGCCCAGTGGGACGAGAACAGGGCGGCCTCGCCGCAGGCGAGGTAAGCGATCAGCCCAGTGGGCTGTCGCTTAGCCCGCGGGTTCCAACCTGTAGGAATGTCTACCGTGGTAGCTCCGTGGGGTGCCCAGTGGGACTCGAACCAACCTGTAGGAATGTCTACCGTGGTAACTCCGTGGGGCGTCCCGTGCAGCGGATGCCGGGTGCCGCAACTCGTAGGCCGCTTCCCTCCTCCACTTTATAAACAGTTCCAGAACATCTCAAACCAGACCAAGGCCGCAGCCCAGAACACCCTTCCGTGTTCCGTGCTGCGGCCTTTTTCCGTTTTCTCAGCTTCCCAGCTGCTTCAGGATATTCTGGATCTCTTCGTTGGAGTAGCCCTCCTTCAGCAGCTCGCTCCGGATGGCCGTGTCGCTCCTGCCCTGACGGTAGAGGCGTGCGGCGCTGTAGGGCACGACCGTGCCGCCCAAAGTCCGCACCGGCTCCCCGCCCGAGACGCCCGCACTCTTTGCCCCGGCATTTGCCGCGGCCTGCTGGGCACTCTGGGCCGCCTTGGACTGCTTGAGCGCCCACTCGCCCTTGGCGATGTTCAGCTTCTCGCTGGTGACATTGTTGTTGAACTCCTGCTGACGCAGGGCGTCCTGATACTGCCGCTCGGCCAGCTCGTTCTTGTACTTCTGCTGGGCCAGACTGTCCTGCCGCTGGTTCTCCTGCATCTGCTGGCTCCACGCAGCATCAGCACGCTCGGCCTCATAGGCGCGGTCCTTGGCGTACATATTGTAGCCGGTATTCGCCAGACTGCCCACCAGCGAGCCGATGCCGGTGGTGCCGGTGATGGCCAGCTGCACCGCGTCGCCGATGACGCCCAGAACACTCAGCACATTGCTGAATGCCTGCTGACGTTTGGCACGCGCCTGCTGTTCCTGCGCGGAGTAATAGCCGTAGAGGGTGTCCAGCCGACCCAGATAGTCCTGATAGCGGCCATAGTCCTGCTCATAGGCGGCGTTGTAGGCGCTGCCCTTCCGGTCGAGCTGACTATAGTAGTCCGACAGCTCCGCATTATACCGTGCCTGTGCGTTCTGTTCCTGCGCATTGAGCTGGTCGATGCGGGTCACGACATCGTCGCCCTCGCTGTTGTAGGTGTCCAGCGCCAGCCGGTAGAGGGAGGGCAAAGCGTCGTTCAGGGCACCCATCTGCTGCTGATACGCCTGCTGCGCCGCGCTGACCGCATAGCTCGAGCCGTAGCCGCCGGTCAGGGCCGCTGCCTGTGCGGCGGCATCTGCGCTGGCATTGCGGGCGTTCTGGGTGTACTGTCGGGCATACTGGCGGTAGAGCGGGTCCTGTGCATAGCTGTACTGGAAGCTGTCCCGCCCCAGCAGCTGACCGATGAGGTCTTCGATCCGGCCCTGATAGGCGCTCTCGTACTGGCCCGGGCGGTTCTGCTGCCAGTTCTTCAAATCGGCCGCCGCGTCGGTCACACTCTGGCTGGGGCTGTACTCCGCCTTTGCCAGCGCATTCTCCACCTCCCTGCGGCTGCTCAGGCCTGCCGTGCTGTAGGAAGACCGGGCCGCAGGCTGGGCGCTCAGCTCCTCCAAAAGCTGCTGTTCTTTTTTCTTCTCGGTACTCATAGCTTCTCCTTTCTCACTGGATGCTGTTCAGCCGGGTGCGCAGCGATTCCGACATATTTTCCACGTCCAGATTGCAGAGCACATATTGCAGTTGCTCCTGCATCTGGTATAAGTAGTTGCGGATGGCACGGGCATCCTCCGCGTCCATGTTCTCGCTCAGATGGGGCAGGCCGATCTTCGAAAGCCCTGTGACACTTGCCATATCAGTTCACCTCCTGTGCCAGAATGCCGCCTTTCGCGGCGGTGCTTGTCCGGGTCAGGCTGCGTAGGGTGATCTGCCCCCGGCCCTTCAGCCGCAGCCGCAGGCTCCCGCACCGCCGGGGCACGAAGGGGATATCGAAGCAGCGCCGCCCGTCGGCCGTCCTCTGGGCCAGTGTCTCCCACGCCCCGCCGTCATAGCTCACCGCCAGCTCGAAGCGGCTCTTCGCCTCGGCCTCGAGCCGGAGGGTCAGCCGGGAAAGATACTGTTCTTCCGGGCGGTCCAGCCCGATGTCCCCGCTGACCAGCTCGAACCGCACCCCCTCTTCAAGGCCGTCGGCCCGCTGCCAGTTCTCCTCCCGCTCCGCATCCGCTGCCCAGACCGCCTTGCCGTCCCAGAGGTAGAGCTGTCCGCCGCTGCCGGTCATCTCGTAGGAGCAGACGTCCTCCTCCTGCCACAAGCCCCGCTCGGTGTCGTAGACCAGCAGCCGGACGGTCTGGGCTTCGCCGCTGCCCCGCACGAGATGCAGGTAATACCGCCCGTCCAGCGCACCGCCCAGAGCTGACTTCACGTTCCGCAGCCGGGCCGGGTCGAGGGCCGTCGAGACCTTGGTGGGGATGCTTCCATCCCACGCCATCACGCCGTCGGGCGAGAGATAGTAGAGCGTCTCGTTGATGACGCAGAGGCTCCGGGCCGCGCCCTTTGCCACGCCCCGGCAGCGCAGACTGCTCAGCTGAAAATCCGAGGGCTTGGAGCCATAGAGCTTGTGCAGTGTGTTCTCCTTAAAGAACAGCGCATAGCCCATGCATGTGGCCGCGCCGGTAAACGCACCATCACTGCCCACCGTCACTGCGTAGCTGTCTGCCGCAATGCCCCGGTAGGAAAACCAGTTGGTGGGGTCGCCTAAGCGGCAGGCATAGATCACGTTTTCCTTGCTGCTGCAGCCCCATACCCGGTTGTCGCACTCGGTAACGTAGTCCAGATCCGGCACGCGGCGTTCCATCCGCACCGGCGTGCTCACCGCAAAGCTGCGTGTCTCCTTGCCGTCCAGGCTGGTCCACTGGGCGCTCTCGGCGCTCTGCACCAGCGTGCCGTAAACATGATCTCCCTCCGGGCTTACCCGCACGCGCAGCCCGTTTTCCAGCACATCGTAAACTACCAGATCCCCGTCCAGCTTTGTCCACATGCCAGCCTGCTGTGCTGCCGTGCCCTGCACGGTCACGGTGTCCCACTGGGCAAATAGCCTCTGCGCGCCCGCCGCTGTGATGCGGCAGTATTCCAGCGGCACTGCCGTCCAGCTGCCGGAGGATGCGCTGTACTCTTCCAGTGTGCTGGTGCTGGCCCATGGGTGCTCCTCGTCCTCCACCTTCAAAAAGAGCTGTCCGTCTGCAGGCTTCTCCGGTTCCTCCTTGCCGTAACCGCTCACCTCGTAGGCCTTGCCCGCGGCATCGCAGGGTGCAAACTGCACGCTCTGTCCCTCTGCCTGCCATACAGCTCCCAGTGCCGAAACACTTCCGTCCGCTGTATCAAAGGCTACCTTGTCCGGGAAGATCAGGATTTTTGTACCAATGCCCACCAGTGCCTTTTTGCCGTCGGTCACTGCCTCGGTGCAGGTCACCGGGTTCGCGCCGTCGGCATCCGGCGTGTAGATCAGATCCTTCCCGCAGACGGTCAGCAGCCCGTTCAGGTGATACATGCCGTTCAGCCCGGTCAACTCCCTCAGCTTGCGGCGCGGCTTGCGGGTGCTCAGCGCCGGGAAATCCCGGGCAGAAAAATTCACGCCCGCGCTGTACTCTGCTTCTGAGCAGGCATAGGTCTCGTTCAGCCCGCCGAATACCCGCACAAGACTGCGGCTGTTCTGCAGCTTCGCTCTGTTTGCCAGAACCATGCTCTCACCTCCTTACCAGCGCCATTGGGCACCCGTCAGGGTCGGGTAGCTGCGCCGCAGCCACGCCGCCAGATCTGCCAGCAGACTGTTGTACTGGGCCTGCTCCCCGACGTAGCGGTCGGTCTCACCAAGGGCCGCATCGGTCATGGCACACAGATAATGCGGATACAGCGCATCAAAAGGTGCCGGTGCCAGCAGCACATCGTCGTCCTGCAGGCTGTCGTCCCATGCAAGGTCTGCGCCCACATCGTCGTATGCATCTGTGATGCTGTTTTTAAAAAAGCTTTCCCGCAGCATCGCGTCTGCTTCCTTCAGCCATGCCTGCCGGGTGGCCAGCGCAATGCGGCTGCCCGGGCGCAGCTCTTCGGCGCGTTCCAGCGCCTGTCCTACGGTCATATGCTCACTCTCCTTTTTATAAAGGCCCGGCCGGGCAGGCTCCCCAGCCGGGCTTTTTGTCTGTTTCGGGTTTACTGGGCGGTGTTCTCTGCCGCCGCAATGCGGGCGGCGGTCAGCTCATCCTGCATCTGGCTGTGCTCCAGCACCTCGGCCACTTCGGGCGGCACTTCCACCTCCACGCCGCGGCGGATCTTATAGTTCACACCGTTCACGCTGACGAACAGATCGCCCTTGTAGCGGCTGTTATCCTTGAACAGCCG
>OHUU01000482.1_pt1 | contig 13648 bp, 10 predicted proteins | sample 1579271 | NCBI WGS metagenome assembly OHUU01 (sample SAMEA3882556, study PRJEB24775) | human gut metagenome | biome: human-associated habitat; feature: intestine environment; material: feces | place: Netherlands | collected 2009/2010 | reverse complement strand
ATTAAAATTTCTAGTCTTTTAATTGATTTTTCTTTTTTACTTTGATACGATTAATCCAATTATATAAAAATAATAATATATTTTTCATGAGGTGATTACAATGTCCAATATCTTTGATATTACTAAATTCGACTTGTACAAAGAAGATAATCGCCGCGAAGTAAAGAAATCCAATGGTGGATTACCATCTTCTTTATGGGATACCTACTCTGCATTTGCCAACTGCTATGGCGGAGTAATCATCCTGGGAGTTGCTGAAAATAAAGACGGAAGCTGGAGAACTACAGGATTAAAAGCAGAAAATCAAGGCAAATTATTAAAAGAATTCTGGGATACTATAAACAATCGAAAAAAGGTAAATATAAATCTTCTCACCGACACTGATGTAGAAACCTTTAAACTCAATGATGATATGATCATTGTAATTTATGTTCCAATGGCTCGCCGTGAACAAAAACCGGTTTATATTAATGATGATATTTTTAATGGAACTTTTCGCAGAAATCACGAAGGAGATTATCACTGTACCAAACTCCAGGTTAAAACAATGATTCGAGATCAAACTGATAATACTATGGATATGAGTGTTCTTGATGACGTTCCTATGACTGATCTGAACTATGAAACCATACAGGGATACAGAAACCGTCACAGATCATTGAAACCAGCACATCCTTTTGGCCGCCTGGATGATTTTGAGTATCTTCGCAGCATAGGAGCTGCCGCTATTTCAAATATCGATAAGCAATTACATCCAACAGCTGCCGGAATGCTTATGTTTGGAGATGAATATAATATTGTTCGTCATTTTCCTGAGTATTTTCTCGATTATCAGGAAATACTTGATCCTTCAATACGCTGGACAGACCGCTTACAATCCAGTTCTGGAGAATGGTCTGGTAATATCTGTGATTTTTATTTCAGAGTTTATAACAAACTTATCACGGATATAAAAATCCCTTTTAAGACTGTTGATGGAAATCGTATCGATGATACACCTATTCACGAAGCCCTCAGAGAAGCATTAGCCAATTGTTTAATAAACGCTGATTTTTATGGCGTACGTGGTATTGTTATCAGAAAAAATACTGAAAAAATAATATTTGAAAACCCTGGTTATTCCCGAACTGGTAAACAACAGATGCGTAAAGGTGGAATATCAGACCCTCGAAATAAAATATTGATGAAAATGTTTAATCTCATCAATATAGGTGAACGTGCCGGAAGTGGTGTTCCAAATATTTTTAATACTTGGGCAGATCAGGGGTGGCCTGAGCCAATCATTGAAGAAGAATTTGATCCAGACCGCACTATCTTAGTTCTTACTATTAAGAAAAAGCGCCGTACAAAAACAAGCAGTAAAAAACAAGCGATAAAAACAAGCGATAAAACAAGCAATAAAACAAGCAATAAAACCTTTCAACATATGAATAAAATAAAAAAATATCTGTCCAAAAACGGGCCTTCAAAAACAAGCGATATCGCTTCTTATATAAAATTAAGCTCTCCACGAACCAGAGCTATATTAAACGAAATGCCTGACGTATCACATGATGGTCCTAATAATAATAGAAAATATTTTTTGAAATAAACGTTTCTTATAAATAAAGCCCCTTGTTTCACAATCGCAAAACAGGGAGCTTTATTTTTTTATTCAAAACCAATGCGTAATTTCCGACGGCCGGTAACCTTACATCTGACGATCAATCAGCTGCAGTATCTCGGACATTCCTCGTACACTCTGCTCTCTGCTACATACCTTCACATCGTTCCATGCTCTTCATAATATTTCTTTTTTTCCGCATACATAAGATCATCTGCTCTTCTCAGCATTGTCTCAAGCTCCGAAGAGCTTTCCTCCCAGACAACACCAACAGAAACACTGATCCTTTTGGCAGCAATGCTATCACAGATATCCCGGACCTTACTCCGAAAAATCTTCTCATCCATATCAAAACAGATGAGTACAAATTCATCGCCACCTACCCGGTAAGCATTTTCCGGCAGAATCGCAAGCATGGAACGCGCTGTATTTATGATCAGCCTGTCTCCGGCCTCATGTCCGTAAAGATCATTCACCCGTTTCAGACCATTGATATCAATATATGCTACGCCTGTTTTTATCACTGTTTTTGCCTGCATGCCTTCCAAAACCTGAATATACCTGTTCCTGTTATACAAGGTCGTCAGCATATCACGGTAGCTCATGTACTGCAGATGCGCCTTACGCTCCTTGGCTTTCAGGCTGTCCGTTAAAAAGTACTGTATGGATGACAGCAGCGTATGATCCTCATAATGCAGTCTCGGATTATCTACCCCGAGAAATCCTATGATCTTTCCGTCACTGTTTAAAGGAACGGCCAGCAGCCTGGTAATGTCCTGCATCTTCAGAGTCTCATAATACGGCTGCCCCTGCTCCTCCTCAATATCCGGAATATAATACAGGCCATTTTTCCGAAAGCTGTCCATCCAGATATCCAGCATTTCCATGGGAACCTCCTGAAGATTATCCTTCTCAGCAGTCACTCCGTTCATGGCATACTCATAGGTATTTGTACAGACATTCCTCTTTTCATCGATCTGAACAATATAACTGCGATCTCCGTCAAAATACCCGCTGATAATACGCAGCAGATTGGAGATCGCCGCATCTTCATCTTCTCCTGATATCAGCTCTGCAATGCATTTATTCAGTATCGTTGCGATCTCAAGTCTTTCCTTTATCTTACCCTCTCTGCTTATCAGCTGATACATTTCCTGATTCAGCTCCGTCATCGTCACGATAAACATAATGATCATGGAAATACCAACAGAAAAATCGATCAGCGACATTCCATACCTGAATACCTGCACAGCTGCCGCCACTGCCGGAAGTACAATGCATGACAGCATAGAGAACAGGAGCTTCCTGCTGACTCTCTTTTTGTACTGGAGCAGAAGCGTAAGATCAATGAGCAAGCCTGCTGCCGAAAAAAGAATTGACATAATATATAACGGTGCCCGATGATAACAATTATCCCCATCTATGTAATAATACCAGTGAGTAAACTGCGAGATCACCACAAAAGCAACCCCTGCAGCAGCAATAACATATCCGGCTTTTACTCTTTTTAATGTTCTCCGCTCCCTCTTCGAAAACAGATAAACACACACATAAATGTGAAAACACAGCAGGACTACGTCACTTAAAAGGAATACGAGAAAACTCGAAATACGGACCATCACACTGCCCGGAACTCCGGGATATCCGCTGAAAATATGCGCCATGGCATCCATCAGCAATAACAGGGAAGCAAAACTCTCCATCAGGATAAGATACCGACGCTTTTCCCTGTCATAATTACTGCTCAGAAATATACATAATGCAGCTATGGCACAAAATACACATCCCCATATAAGTATCGCTACCTGCAGTACTTTTTCATCCAGCATAAAAAACACTCCTCACATTCGTCACTTACAATAAGTATTACACTTTACCGTGCAAAAGTCAACCTTCCAAAAAAATCCCGGAGTACATTGTCATACTCCAGGATTTTGTCGTCAACCGGATAAAAGCAACCGCATTCGCTACATAATTCTACACCAGATAACTGCTTCGCAGTTGATTCAGTTAAAGCTCTTCCCCGCAGGATTCAATCACTTTTTTGTACCAGTAAAAAGAATCTTTGCGGATTCTAGAAAAGTCTCCGGTCCCGTCATCATTTTTATTTACATAGATAAGACCATAACGCTTCTTGAATTCTCCGGTGGAGGCACTGACAAGATCTGTACAGCCCCAGCAGGTGTAGCCAATACGGTAATCATCGTGAATCTTTCCATCCTCTGTCAGCTGATCCACGGCCCCAAGACCATTTTCCACGATCATGATCGGAATCTGATAGCGGTCATAGATCTGGTTCAGAACATAGCGAAGACCAGTTGCATCGATCTGCCAGCCCCAGTCGGAAGCTTTCAGATATGGATTTTTCAGATTGTCACTTCCATTTCCGGCCGTTTTCTCTCCGTCCTTTGTCACGCTGACACAGCTACTGGAATAATAGCTGATGGTGAAAAAGTCCACCGTACCCTTCTTGAGGATCTCTTTATCCTCCTGAAGAACCTCCAGCTGGATTCCGTGCTCCTCAAAGTATCTCGCTGCAAATCCCGGATAATATCCTCTTACATGAACATCACCGGCAATGGAATTGTGGATCTGCCCAAACTGCTGTGCATATAAGATATCATCCGGATGGCAAGTATATGGATAACCATTGTGATAAGCAAGCATACAGCCAAGCATAAACTCCGGATTGATCTCATGAGCCATGGAAACTGCAAGTGCACTTGCTACCAGCTGGTGATGCATTGCCTGATAACGGCTCTGCTCACATACATCCTTCGGGTCCAGCATTCCTGCACAGAATACCGCACCAAAGTCCTGCGTCAGCATATTGATCTCATTAAAAGTCAGCCAGTATTTTACCTTACCTTTATATCTATCAAATAAAACCTTTGCAAATCGAAGATAGAAATCGATCATCTTACGATTTTTCCATCCGCCATACTCCAGAGAAAGATGAAGGGGATTCTCATAATGAGAGATCGTTATCAGCGGCTCAATGTTATATTTTCTCAGTTCGTCGATCACATTGTCGTAGAACTTAAGGCCTTCCTCATTTGGAGTTTCCTCATCCCCATTTGGGAACACTCTGGACCAAGAAATAGAAAAACGATATACCTTAAATCCCATCTCTGCAAAAAGAGCAATATCCTCTTTCCAGTGATGATAAAAATCAGTCGCCTGGTGATTGGGATAAAATTCTTCCGGTAACGGTGCCGGCGGTGTAAGACGACGTTCCTTATCCACACTTCCTCCTGTCAGGATATCTGCAATGGACGGGCCTCTGCCATCCTCATCCCAACCGCCTTCATACTGGTTTGCAGCGGTTGCTCCGCCCCAGAGAAAGTTTTCCGGCATACGGTTATAATTTTTCATATTTTAATTTTCTCCTTTTTACAAACATCAGGCGGATCTGTTATCTCCGCCTGATGTTTCGTTGTTATTCTTATACAATAGTCAGGAATTTATCTCCTGCATTTACAGCTGCATCTTCTTTTTCCATGCATACTGCTTTGATATAATCAGAAATATTGGTCACAACAACCGGTGTGATCAGATCATATCCTTCTTTCTTAATGGCATCCATATCGAATTCCACAAGAAGCTTTCCTTTTTTTACCTTATCTCCATCAGAAACATGGGATTTAAAATATTTACCATTTAAATTTACAGTATCAAGTCCGATGTGGATCAGAATTTCTGCTCCACTTTCTGTCACAAACATGATTCCATGTTTGCTGTCCATGATATTTGCCACCGTACCATCTGCCGGTGCATAAACCTTTCCTTCTGATGGAACGATTGCTGCTCCGTCACCTAAAACCTTATCCGCAAAAGTTTTATCCGGAACATCGGAAAGTGCTTTTACAGTTCCTGCTACCGGTGCACAAAGCTCGATCTTATCTACAAGCGGAGCGTTCTGCTGTGCCGGCTGTTTTTCTGTATCTGTGTTCTGTACTTCATCCTCTGTCTCAGCCTTTACATCCTCAAATCCGAAGATAAGCGTAAGAACAAAAGCAGCTACAAAAGATACCACGATCATAATGATTCCATAAATCAGATTGATTAATCCCTTCTCGCCGATAAACGCCGGGATCGCCATGATACAATTCTGTGCAATGTAAAGAGAAACCTGAAGAAGTCCTCCTACGATACCACCGATTCCGGCTGCGATAGAAGCTGCTACAACCGGTCTTTTCAGTTTCAGTGTAACACCATACAGAGCAGGCTCTGTGATACCCATAAGAGCGGAAACACCTGCTGCACTTGCCAGCTGTTTCATGTTGCTGTCCTTGGATCTTACAGCTACTGCAAGAGAAGCTCCGGACTGTGCAAGGTTAGAGCATACCTGAGATACAAAGATCAGTGTATCGGTACCACCGGTTGCAATGGCATTCAGTCCGATCGGTGTCAGCGCATGGTGCATACCGGTCATAACGATGAACGGGAAGGTTGCTGCAAGGATACCTACAATAATGAAACCAAGTTTTACGGACAGGAAGTTGATGGCTACTGCAAGTCCGTTACCAATAATTGTTCCGATCGGTCCAACTACGATCAGGGCGATCGGTGCACTGATCAGAATTACCAGTGTCGGGTTCAGGATCAGTTTTACCATTTTCGGTGTGATCTTATCAACCAGAATCTCAATATAATGTGTGATCCATACCATCAGGATAACCGGAATAACGGAATAAGAATAAGTTGCTTTTGTGATCGGCAGACCAAACAGTGTGATGGCCGCATCACCGGCTACCATAGTTACAAAGGTAGGGCTTAAGTAAACACCGGCAATAAACAGCGCCAGTGACTGGTTCACGCGGAAAACCTTGGCAGCATTTGCTGCGATCAGGAACGGCATGAAGTAGAAAGTAACATCTCCGATAAAACTGATCACCTGGTAGGTACTGCTTGTTTCTGATACCAGATGAAAAGTTGTCAGTAGGGTAAGTACAACTTTGATCATACCGGCTGCAGTCAGGGCAGGGATCATCGGGGTCATACATCCGGTGATGGCATCGATAACTTTTGAAACAACACTCTTTGAGCTGTCAGAGTTCGCTGCCGGTGCATCATCGGTAGGAACGCCTTTGTCTTCCAATGCCTTGTAAACAGCGTTTACTTCGTTTCCTGCGATAACCTGGAACTGGTCTTCATGCCAGTTAACGCCGGAGATCTCAGAAAGCTTTAAGATCTCTTTCTCGTTGATCTTCGATCTGTCTTTCACATAGAAACGAAGCCTTGTCATGCAGTGGAACAGACGGGTGATATTATCTTTTCCGCCCAGCGCTGCAATCAGTGTGTCTGCAGTTTTTGCATAGTCCTTTTTCATTTGGGGACCTCCTTTAATAATAAATATTGAAATTTATATTAAAGGTCTTGCCTGAAAAGATACGCACATGGCACGTATTTCAGTAACAATCCATTAACACCTAATTTATAAAACAATCTCTTTTCACAGATTTTTCAGACGTTTATGGTCTTCTGTGATCTTCTGGATATGAATCGTCAGATACAGCATTTCGTCCTCAGTCATAGCGTATTTATATTCCTCTTCCATCATAAGATAGATCATTTTTACACAGCCGTAAGCTTCTCTGTACTGCTCCTTGATGATCTTGAAAAGCTCCTGATTCTCATCATAGTGAAGCTCTTTATGAAGGAATCTCTGGGCAAAATATTTCAGATGCGTGAGAAACCGCTGATAATACAGATTATCCTCCTGAAATTCCATATTGTCATAATACTTCTCCACGATGTCCAGGATCTGATGTACGATAATGGAAATCTGATAGCTGTCCGTCTTGCCGCCATCTTCCGCATTCACAAAATGCAATGCAAAAAATCCTGCTTCATCTGCAGAAAGATCTACCTCGAACATCTCATTTACCTTTTTCAGTAATTCCAAGCCGATCTCATATTCCTTATGATAAAGCTGCTTGATATCCAGAAGCAGCATATTCTGAAGGCGGATCCCGTTTTCAAGTCTGGAGATCGCACCCATGATATGGTCGCTAAGGGAAAAATAAATACTGTCATTTAATTTCATCCCCTCTTTTTCCTTCACTTCATTTACAAAAGCTTCCACAAAATCCAGATATTTTTCCGGAATAGCAGTCAGATAACCCTGTATCTCCTTGCTGATCTGGGCATTTTCCGCAGTAAAGATCTTCTCGATCCTGGACTCCTCCACTTGCTGTCCTTTCTTTTTCTGAAAGGCAATTCCGCAGCCCTTTACAATAACTTCATGTCCCTGTCCATCCCTGGACAGTATCAGATTATTATTCAAAATCTTATGGATAACCATAGTCCTGTTCCCCCGCTGCCAAACAAATAAAAAAAGACCATTACAGTATATAGAAAACCTATTCCTATACTACTATAAGGTCTTGCCTGACGATAAATAAATATTTCAGTAACAATCCTTCTGATTCGTAACTATTTAATAACTGTACGTAATAATATCAGAAAAAATATATGTTGTCTATCTGGAATATTTAATAAAATATTTATAATATTTTTGTGAACTTTGACAAAATCCCCTGATGATCCTGCCATACGGATCAACGGGGGATTTTCTGTTCAGCTTTTTATTCTTCAGATCTCTTTTCCCTTTGTCGCAACGGCATGTACAACAAACGGTACAAACAATGTAATAAACGCCGCATATCCAAGGTATGCATATCCCTTTTTAACAACTGTCATCAGACCGAACTGTGCAATGGCAAATGCCAGGAATGTAAAGATCGCTGTAAAAACTGCATTTCTTCCAAGGTGTCCCTGCGCTTTTTTCGCCGGGCTGTCCATACGACGCTCCACTGCATTTACGCAGCGGGTCACAATACCGGAGATCATATTTACTGCTGTGGAGATAGCTCCAAGGATGATCAGCAGAGAAATGATCGGTGTCAGGATACCGGCGCCTACACCGTTCTGGACCAGTACCAGCATCGGTACCGATGCAGATGCCAGTTCACTTACATATGCAATGGCAAGAAGTCCGAGGATGGAAAGCTCCATTGCACAGAAATTGCATACAAACATCCAGATCGCTGCTTTGTTGATCTGTTTTTCGTCCGTTACATCCTCCATGTGCTGGTACATAACAGAAACAGATGCCAGCTGGAAGAAGAAATAAAGGACTGCTGAATAGAGGGCCGGTCCAAAGGCTCCGCTCTCGGAGGAAAGTACAGTCATTTCTCCGGAGGACATAGTATGGATGGAAGCTGTGATATCTCCCCACTGTGCAATGATATTCGGAACAAGTACCAGTACAAGACCGATGATGATCAGCACACTTAATGTAGAAGCACATTTTCTTACGACATTGGTTCCGAAAAGCGCGATCACAAAGATAAATGCTGCAATGATCAGTGTACAGAGCCAGTACGGGATCCCGAACAGTGTCTGCAGTGTGGAACCGCCGGTTGCAAAGGCTGCTGCTGATGCAGTTCCGATCATGATCAGGTAACAGATCTCATAGAGATTGGACATAACCGGTTTCGTTTTTCCGTAAAGACTGTCGGAAAAGCTTCTGTAATCGTAGGTTTTGTGTTTATAAGCATAGCGCATTCCATACCAGAAAAACAGTGCATACAATCCCTGTGTCACTGCCGGCAGGATCAGACACCAGATACCGTAGTTGATAAAGTACTGATAGATCTGCGCTCCTGATGCGAATCCGCCTCCGAACTGTGTGGTAAATGCGACGAACGCAAGTCCCATAGCCAGAGGCATTTTACTTTGTAATGATTTATTCTGACTCATCTCTCTTTCCCCCATTTTTTATTTATTATATTCGATGACTTTTCCCGGATTCAGGATCAGTTTATCATCGAAAGCCTGCTTGATGGCTTTATAAAGAGCGATCATTCTCGGGCCAGCAAACTCTTCCAGGAATTCCAGACGTCCGTTTCCGATACCATGCTCACCGGAAAGCTGGCCGCCCAGTTCTTTGGACAGTGCATACAACTCTACCAGGCTTGCGTGGGTGGCTTCTTTCCACTCCTGGTCGCTCATTTCCGGTCCACGGAGCATCTCTGTATGGATATTTCCGTCTCCGCAATGTCCGCAGGGCTCTACACGGATACCATGTGCACTTGCGATCTTTTTGGCTGCTTTTACATACTCTGCGATCCTTGCACGCGGAACAACTACGTCACACTCCTCCTGTGCGACAGAATCTGCTTTCATTCCTTCCAAAATCCCGCCCCGGACACTCCATACAGCTCCGGCACGCTCCGGTGTGCCTGCGATACAGCAGTCCAGGGCTCCGTTTGCCAGGGCTGCTTCCGCTGCTGCCTCTACTGCGCTGTCAAGTTCCTGTTTACTGGAAGCATCATACATAACGATCAGCACTGCTTCTCCCTGTTTTACTGGGAACATTTTATTCAGATTGCGTTTTACGATATCGATCAGTTCTCTTTCCAGAAACTCGATGGCTGTTGGCACAAACGGCAGCTCCAGAACCTTCGGGACCATGTCTGCACATTCCTCAAGACTCCTGAACGGCATTACAAGGGTACAGGTGCAGGTCGGTGCGGGAAGAAGCTTCAGCGTTACCTGAGTCAGGATACATAAGGTTCCCTCTGAGCCGATCACCAGATCTTTTACATCATATCCCGTTGTGTTCTTCACAACGTTGGATGAAAAATTCATGATGGAACCATCCGGCATAACTGCCTCGATACAACGGACGAAATCCCTGGTCAGTCCATATCGTACCGCTTTCATGCCACCGGCATTTGTGATAACATTGCCGCCGATGGAAGCTGTTTTTTCGCCTGGGTCCGGCGGATAAAAAAGTCCTCCTGCTGCAGCGGCTGCCTGGATATCGATGAGAAGTGCTCCCGGCTCCGCTGTGATGGTCTGGTTCTTTCTGTCGATCGGAAAGATCTTGTTCATGCGCATCACAGAAAGCATAATTCCACCATATTTACAGGTTGCTCCGCCTGCAAGTCCGGTTCCTGCGCCGCGGCATACCACCGGGATATTTTCTTTATATGCGTAAGCCATGATGGCTGAGATCTCTTCTTTATTTAAAACCTCCACATAAAGCTCCGGAGGAAAAACTCCGTACTCCGGCATCTCATCACGATAATATTCTTTTGCGATCTCGTCGCCGACCCATACACGATCTGAAGCAGTCACAGAACGGATGTAGTCAAAATCTTCTGAAGTCATTTTTTTATAGGGATATGCCATGACTTAATCCTCCTTCCGATTCTTTATCAGCTCTGTCAGCTCCGGTACAACCTGGTACAGATCGTCCACGATGCAGTAATCTGCAACATTAAAGATCTGTGCCTCCGGATCATTGTTGATCGCTACGATACAGTCAGATCCTGTCATGCAGGAGGTAAACTGGATAGCACCGGATACGCCGCAGGTGATGATCAGCTTCGGACGGACAGTTCTTCCGGAAAGTCCGATCTGATGTGCAACATCTCCGAATCCGTTTTCTACCATAGGACGGGTGAAGGCAAGCTGTCCGCCAAGGGCATCTGCCAGTTCCCGGCACATTTCCACATCCTTTTCATTCCGGACACCACGGCCTGCTACTACCAGAACATCCTCTTCCTCAAGGCTCTTTACCTTATCAATGACCCTGGATGACAGAATCTTGATCCTGGAATCTGCCATTTTTTCATTTACCGGACATACAACCACCTGACCATGCGGATTTTTTACTTTTTCTGCCTTGTCCATAACCTTATAACGAACCGTGGCAAACTGTGGCCGTGATTTGGTGATGCCGATCTGAGCCATGATATTTCCGCCGAAAGCCGGTCTGATCTGGATCATATCGGTGTTGGAACGGATATCCAGAGTTGTGCAGTCTGCAGTCAGTCCCGTATGGAATCTGGTGGAAAGCCTCGGCGCAAGAGAACGTCCCAGCGCAGTAGCTCCGATCAGCACAGAGCTTGGCTTGTTTGCTGCGATACAGTCTGCAACTGCGTCTGTATAACAGTCTGCGCGGAAGCCTTCGAAGCCTTCATGCTCATATACGTACACATTGTCTACGCCATACGGCAGAAGCTTTTCCGCATTTTTCTTTGTTCCTTTTCCTCCGACGATCACACAGTTAACCTGATAACCGACTTTGACAGCCATCTTTCTTGCTTCTCCGATCAGCTCAAAGGTAACCGGATGGATCTCTCCTCTCTCCTGCTCCACATAGATAAGAAAGTTTTTCCATTTATCCTTGTCAAAGGATTTCGCCTTCTGCTCAAACCGGATAGCTTTCTCCGGGCAGTTACGAACGCAAAGCCCACACATACGACAGGCATCGCCTACAACAATTCCATTTCCCTCTATGGTAAGGGCCCCAAAAGGACATTTCTCCACGCATACTCCGCAGAGTACGCATTTGTTTATATCAAATTTTAAAAATTCCATGTTCCGCTTCCCCCTATATGATCTTCTTTCCGGTCAGGAGAGCAACAAGCTTGTCTGCCTTTTCCTTTGCAGTTCCTTCCAGATAAACCTGTTTTTCACTTTCCTCCGGCGCAAACACTTTTTCCACAGAGGTGGGGGAACCGATCAGTCCGTAACGGCTCAGATCCTGATCCGGCATATCTTCAAAGCTTAAGATCCGTACCGGACGGTCTGAAGTTGCCTTCTTTAATAAATAGGATGGCAGACGTGGCACGCAGGTATCCTTGTCAATGGTTAAAAGACATGGATACGGAATCTCGGAAACCTGGGAAACACTGACAAGATCCTGACGGACCTGAATGCTTTTTTCATTGACGTCCATGATCTCAGCTACCCATGCAGCATGTGGGATGGTCAGATGCTCTGCAATGGCCGGTCCAACCTGGGCTGTGTCACCATCTGTGGTCTGTCTTCCGCAGATGATCAGATCTGCACCGCCGATCACCTGGATTCCCTGTGCTAACGCATAAGAGGTTGCCAGAACATCCGCTCCCGCAAATTTTCGGTCTGAAAGAATCACGCCCTCATCAGCACCCATGGTATAAGCATCCCGGATCATCTCTTCCGCCTGAGGCGGTCCCATAGTAAGAACGGTTACAGTTCCGCCTGTTTTTTCCCGGATCGCAAGGGCTGTTTCCAATGCAAACAGATCATATGGATTAGTCCTTGTCTCACCGGACATTCGTTTCATGGCACCGGTTTCCGGATCGATATCAACCTTGGAAGTTGCCGGTACCTGCTTCATACATACAACGATCTTCATTTTCTATCTTCTTTCCTGTATTTTCACTTTTATTTTTTGCTTTAAAACGTTAAACAGCTGTATAAGTATAGCATTAACGTGGTATAAAGTCGAGAGGGTTTTGGTAAATTCTGCACAAAAAAGCATTGAAAAAACTTTTAAGCATGCTATAATTACTCTCCGTTATCAAATAAAGCAGACATATGAATCTTTACAATATCACATCGATCAAGGAGCATATATGTAATGGAAGACATCCGTGCAATCTACAGAATTTTCAACAATCTAAAATATGAAATGGAAAATAATGGATGGGTCTATCAGTGGCATTTAGGCGATGAACCTATAAAAGTAACTCATAAATTTAACCCTCCTGTAACACCTGAAGAATTTCAGCTGTTTGAAAAATATTTTCCCAATATGAAACTTCCTGCCTCATACAAAGCTTTTTTATCCTGCTCAAATGGCATGGAACTTTTTTGCGGAGAGGAAGGCAGTTCTTTAGTCAGCTGTACCATTTATTCTTTAAAAAGAGCGCTCAAAGAAAAGGAATCTTGGAATAGTACGCCTATTTTATCTGATCCGGAGTTTACATATCATCTTCCTGTTCTTTGCTTACAGGACATCGGCGATATAACCATGGATCTTCAGGCTGTATCAGAAGGCAGAGACGATTACCTATGCTATCCAGCTCCAGATACTGATCGTTTTAATATCCCTTTTAATGAATGGCTGGAAAGATATATCGTATGCCAGGGGCATGAATTCTGGTATTTCTTGAATCCATAAAACAGAAATTTTATGAATATTTTTCGTAAAAATACCCCGGAAGCCTTACGGTTCCGGGGTATCTTACGTTTGGACAC
>OHUU01000481.1_pt1 | contig 13651 bp, 10 predicted proteins | sample 1579271 | NCBI WGS metagenome assembly OHUU01 (sample SAMEA3882556, study PRJEB24775) | human gut metagenome | biome: human-associated habitat; feature: intestine environment; material: feces | place: Netherlands | collected 2009/2010 | reverse complement strand
TGCCGCACCTCGCTCGCCGTATCGGCACTTAGAATTATGCGGTATTGCCCTTGATTTTGTTTGTAGGGGCAGATGCTTGTCATCAGCCCGCAGCAACCTTGCGGAATTGGCAGGTATAGTTTGGTGAGCGGCAACAGCCCGATGCGAGCATCGGATCCTACAAATCATTCAAATCATTTGCAGTGCTTGCCACAGTCGATAAAGAGGTTTCTCCACGGCGGGATGAGGGCATCCCGCCCTACAGATTGCTTGCATTGCCTGCTGCCTATTATAAAAAGCTCTGTAGGGAACGGCTTATTCCGGTTCAAGAGCCGAATCAGCGGTCTGGTTGGCCTCTGAAGTTCGACTGCGGGCGCAGTGACCTGCCGTACATTTTCCGAATAACGCTGCCGGCCAAAAATCTCTCTCCATTTTATCCCATTCGCCCTGAAAAATATGTTGACAAACCGCGTTTCATCTGGTATATTATACAAGCAATCTTTTGCGGTCATGGCCCGTTGGTCAAGCGGTTAAGACAGCGGCCTCTCACGCCGTTAACGTGGGTTCGATTCCCGCACGGGTCACCAGGAAAAGCACCTTAGCTTAGCTAAGGTGCTTTTTTGTATGTCTAAAACCACTCGCTAGGCGAGTGGTTCGATAAAGATTATATCGATGAGTAATGAAACTCAAACAAAGAATTTTGGAATAGTACCAGTGGGGCAATTCCAGACTGGGTTATTGGCGTATCGCCGGTAGTCCTGTATTAAAAGGTTCCATTGCAAACGAAAGACTCGCAGAAGCAGGATATTTTAGTATCCTCAGGCGCTACTACGAGTCCTTGCACTTATGCGGTTGAACCGCCGTGTGCCGGTCGGTACGCACGGTGGTGTGAGAGGTCGGCGCTTTCGTTAAGAGAGCCTCCTACGCGATTCTTTTAGGTAAAAAAGCAAACAAACAGAACACTTCATTCAAATGCATATAGCGGCTATTTATTTCATACAGAGACAAATAGCGGCACAGAACAGATATAATAAAAGAAGCTATAAAAAGCAGGTATTCACGTGGAAGACGATATCGTTTCTACATGAACACCTGCTTTTTTATTTATTATTTACTGGTGGAATAAATAGTGGTAGCCAAGTATTCATCACTGACCCAACCATAAATCCCATTGTAATATACAACAACCCAGTCAGGCACATTGCTGCTATAGCCGCATTCCCATATGATGATACCGTAGGGGATATTATCCATTTTTTCATAATTTGTACCGGGACCTTTACGCATAACCAGCCCATGATCAGCAGTGGTGTAGGTACAAAGGCTATCAATTCGGCTAAGCGTTACATCTGGTGCAACGCATCCATCCGGCAGAATAATGTCGGCATTGTTTTCGGTGTAATCCTGTACTTGCAGTAAGCCCCAAAGGCCATTCTGTTTTGCCCATACGCAGCCATCGCGCGCGGGGGCTAAATCTTCATATTGCCCAGCGGGAATTATCTCATTGCCGTAAACATCCAGAACTAGCTTTTGTCCGGATTGATTTTTCACAACTACCATGCCAGATAAGTCTGCGTAAGGATATTCAACAATTTCGTTCATGATGGACAAACTCATCTGCGGCTGATAAATGCAGGGGATTACTAAAGCACCGCTTTGGTCGCAATATCCCCAGTTACCGGCTGCATCCTTTACCGCGATTAAAGATTCACCGGCCATACAGGCATCCTGGTAGTCGAAATCGGTTAAAATTGTACCGTTTTTATCCGCAACGGCAAAAGGTGCAGAATTGTCAACAAGATAACCGGCATATTCATCATCCCAAATGCCTTGCTGGATGCCAACCAAATCAGGAGCATACACCTGTTCGATGGGCGTGCCACTAAATGTATAGACACCAATAGCAGAACGGTAAATCTGGCTGTCACCTAAAATCCACTGGATGCCATACCCGCCGTGCCCGCCCAGCATGGTTATAAAAGGCATTTGTTGGGCAACCAGCTCCTGGTTAATCTGTTCTTCCAGGGCATTCAGCTTCTGGTAATCGTATGTATCATCTACCCCAATGGAGAGCTCCTGCTCACCATACAGGTACGGGATGCTTTCTGACAAATCTTCCAGAAAAGCATTACAGTTGGCAGCATTAAACAGGCTCCAGCGTTCGCCCTTGCGCACAGCGTACAGATTTCGGGCAGCGGCGTAACCGGCAGTGTGGGTTTCGCGGGAGAAGAGAGGAATCATCTCGTCAAAATCATATTGCGGCGGTAACTTCCAGTTGGCATTGCTAGTGGATGGTATAGCTGTGGCAACAGCTTCACTGGTCGGGGAAAGAGCAGCGGAGGAAGCAGGTTTATTTTCTGGCGCTGCAGCACAAGCGGTAAGCATTATTGCGGTGATAACACTGGCTGAAAATGAGAATAACTTCCTTTTCATGGCTTTTCACTCCTTGCGTAAATGATTTTTCGGTAAGATGAAGAAGTAATATAAGAAAGTGAATTCATAAACCCTATAATATCTTATTTTATCAAAAATATCTGCTAATGGGAATAGCTAACAATTCTACATGGATAAATTTGGATAGTATGACAAAGATTGCAGAACTGGAGTGAAAGTTCGAATCATGCGATGAGTGATCTGCTATAATAAAAGAAACAAAGAAGCCGCCACAGTCGGGCTGTGACGGCTAGGAATAAGAAGAAATGTGGAACTATTATAAAATCCATTTCTATCCACAGAAAGCCTTAAGGTCGCTTTCTGACATAAAGTAGTGTACATGATTTTATCATGAAAAGCAAATTTTTTAGTAAAGAGGATTGACAGAGTCCTATTTATGATGTTATATTGATTACAAATGAAACTTTTATATAATCCAAAATAAAAATATAAGGAGATGATTACCATGCTACTCGGTCATACCAAACAAATCAATGGCGTCTGGAAAATACAATCCCTAAAACAACACAGTGAAAACGTGGCCGAGTACTGCGCACGGGCGTGCCAGCCGCTGGGACTTGAAAACTTGGGCCGTCTTACGGGCTGGCTCCATGACGCTGGGAAATCTCATAGCAACGTGCAAAAACATCTAAGAGGTCAGACAAACGAAAGAATCAATCATTCCAGCGCCGGAATGCGGTGGCTATGGGAAAATTATGGCGGAGAAACAGCTTCACCACCTTCTCGCTTGACTGCGCAAATGGCAGCATTGGCAATCGGATCCCATCACTCTGAACGTATGGATCTTTTCGACCTGGGTGGAGTAGAACCCTGGATAAAACATATGTATTCAGAGCAGGCTCAAGAGCTATATGAAGAAAGCTGCCGGGCCTTTTTTGCGGATTGCATAAGTGAAACAGAGATACGGCAAATGTTTGCCAAAGCTGCGCAGGAGGTAGAATGTCTTGTGCGGAAAATCCGAACGCAGGAAGGAAAGAAGCCGCGGCTTTGTATCTATCAGGTCATGTTGGGGTTGGCACACAGATTTTTGTTTGCAGCCCTGATCGATGCAGACTGGTTGGATTCAGGCAACTATTATAATCAAGAAGGATGCCTTCCCCCAGAGCAGCTTCCGCCATGGGATCTGATAGAAAGCAATGTTGAAACATTCCTGAACAATTTGCAGCCCCGACATAAAATAGATACCTTGCGTGCAGAAATTTCGGAGCAGTGCAAGACAGCAGGCGAATGTGCAAAGCGGGGTATTTACCGCTTGTATGTGCCAACAGGCGGAGGAAAAACATTTTCCGGGCTGCGATATTGTGTGCATGCGGCCAAAAAACTTTCGGCCCGGCATATTTTCTATGTTGCACCGTTCCGGTCGATTATCGGACAGAATGTACAGGAGTTCAAAAAGGCATTAGGCGGCAGTGAATATCTATTGGAGCACCATACGGATGCGGTGCTGGATACAGAGAACCCCGAAGTTCTCCGCCAGCTGGAACGCTGGCAGGAAGCGCCGGTGATATGTACAACTATGGTACAGATGCTGCAAACCCTGTTTTGCAGCAGGCGGCAGAATGTGCGCCGCATGGCAGCACTGGCAAATTCTATCTTGGTGTTTGACGAAATACAGTCCCTGCCCATTTGCCATACATACTTGTTCAACCAGGCGGCAAATTTCTTGGCGTACTATTTGGGGTGCGTTGTTGTTTTGTGTACGGCAACACAGCCAGCGCTAAGCGAAGTAGCAAACCCTTTGCGGTTTGCATCGCCGGTGGACCTGGTCCCGGATTACCAGCTGCGCTTTGCGCAGTTCCGAAGGACAAAGATTGAAGTGCCCGAAACAGGAAATGGATTTCAGGCAGGAGAACTCGCAGAATTTGTACGGAGCAAGCAAGACGAGAATGGCAGCATTTTGGTCATCTTGAATACCCGTTCGGCGGTCGAAAAGGTGTTTGAGGCTTTGAAACAATGCCAGCCGGAACATACACAACTTTACTGCCTGACCACGCACCTGTGTGCAAAGCACCGTGCAGATGTTATCGCAGAAGTTAAGCAAAAATTAAACACCTTACACGGTCAGGAACGTTTGATCTGTGTAAGCAGCCAACTGATAGAAGCAGGCGTGGATGTAAGCTTTGATTGCGTCATTCGAAGTATGGCTGCGCTGCCCAGTGTGGCCCAGGCTTCCGGCCGATGCAACCGCAATGCGGAAAGGAAATGCCGCACGGTGTATCTTGTTAAAACCTACAATCTGGAAAATCTGGATCGACTTCCGGAACTGCGCAACGGCAGGGAAGCCACACGGCACCTGCTGCAGCAATTACAAAGGGATGCGGACCTGTTAGAGCCGGAAAGTATTTTGAGGTACTACCAGCTTTATTATGCAGAGTCCCAACAACAGGAACGGATGGGCGATCCGGTTGAATTAAAGGGGTACATTCCCCCAAAAACAGTGAATTTGTTTGACCTTTTGTCAGATAATCAGGAAAGTGTGCTAGCCTGGAAAGAGACAACAGGAAAACAAAAGTTCCCCAATTACTTGCTCCGGCAGGCGTTTGCCACGGCAGAAAGGAATTTCCATGCTTTGGAGGACATTACAACGCCGGTGGTGGTTCCCTATGGGGAAGATGGCGCAGATATGGCAACAAGACTTTCGTCCAGTAAACCGCTTACCCCCAAAATGCTGCGGGACGCACAACGCTTTACCGTTGGTATTACAACAAATGAAAAAATACGCCTGGCAGATCAAGGTGCACTGTACACAGTAAAAGAAGGGGCAGTGACAATTCTTAACAAGGAATATTACGATGACGAAAAGGGAATTCAGACAAGCCCCGGATTTATGCCGATACAATTTGCTTAACAAGGAGGGTTAGACTTTGCAATACGAAAATTCAATATCCATGCAGGTATATGGGCGTTATGCACTGTTCAGCGACCCAATTACCCGCGTAGGCGGCGAAAAATTCAGCTACCCGGTGCCCACCTACCAGGCATTGAAGGGCATTTATGAAAGCTGCTATTGGAAACCAACGTTCACCTGGGTAATTGATGAACTGCGCGTGATGAACCCGATTGAAAGACAATCCAAAGGCATCCGTCCCATTATGTATAACAATGGAAAAAACGATCTTTCCATCTATACGTACCTTTCCGATGTTTGCTACCAGGTGCGGGCACATTTTGAATGGAACGAACATCGCCCAGACCTGGAAAAAGACCGCAATGAAAACAAACATTACGCTATTGCAAAGCGTATGTTGGAACGCGGCGGCAGAAGAGATATCTTTTTGGGAACACGCGAATGCCAGGGGTATATTGAACCCTGCATTTTTGGCCTGGGAAAAGGGCATTATGATGATGTTTCATCCCTGGACCTAGGCCTAATGGAGCACGGCATTACCTATGCGGACGAAAACGGGAAAGGCGTGATGCAGGAACGTTTTTGGCACCCGGTAATGCAGAACGGAAAAATCTGTTTTTGCCGTCCGGAAGAATGCGAAATTGTGCGTGATATCCACCCGCAAAAGATAAAGACCTTTACGCTGGGTGAAACAGTCAGCGACTGCGATGATTTGTACAGGGAGGTGATACAGAAATGAGCTGGCTTAGCTATTGCTATAAAACTTACCAGAATAGCGTGTCAGAAATTGGAAAGCAGCAGCCTGGGAAAGTTCCACTACTGCCGGTGGCTCACACGACGCAGCAGGTCAACATTGAAGTGGAGCTGGACAAGGACGGAAACTTTCAGTATGCAGGCTTGCTGGCACAAGATCAAAGGACAACGATCATTCCTTGCACAGAGGAATCTTCGGCGCGGACATCCGGCATGGTGCCGCACCCGCTAGTGGATAAACTGCAATATATTGCGGCAGATTATCCCACTTTTGGTGGTAGTAAAGAATCCGGATGGCCGCTTTACCACAAGCAGTTACAAGCGTGGTGTACATCTCCTTATGCCCACCCGGCTGTGTGTACAGTCCTGCACTACCTGGAAAAAGAATGCCTGATCGCAGACCTGGTCAAGGCAAATATTTTGTTTATAGATGAAAATGGAACTCTGCCAACAAAATGGCAGGGAAACAAAGAAGACAAGCCCCCTATTTTGGATACGCTGACCGGTAGTGACCAGACGGAATCTTTTGTCCGGTTCCGCGTTGACAATGTTGATTTGTCGCGTGATACAACAGTCCGAGAAAGCTTTATCCGCTTTTATGAAACACAGTTAAAAGATATTGACTATTGCACAGTTCAGGGAATCAAAATGCCGGTTTCTACATTAAGCCCGTATAAGATCCGCAACCCAGGTGACCGTGCAAAGCTGATATCCAGCAATGACAATACGAATTATACTTACCGCGGGCGCTTTGCGGATGCAGCGCAGGCACTTTCGATTGGTTATGAAACAACCCAAAAGGCACACAGCGCCTTGCGATGGTTGGTCAGCAAGCAAGGGGTAAATACAGGGGACCAGACTGTACTTGTTTGGGGAACACAGAACGAAGCGGTACCCAATGTGCTGGGGGATACTCTCGATATTGCCCAGGAATATAATCCACTAGCAGGCGATGATTGGGACGATTTTGAGGAAGATACAGAAAGGTTGCCTGCGGATACCCAAGAAGAAATTGCACGGCAGTTTAACCGGGCCATTCTGGGGTATCAGCACCAGTTGAAGGACAATTCCCAAACGGCGGTCATGATTTTGGATTCTGCTACACCTGGCCGGTTGTCCATCCGGTACTATCAGGAACTGCAGGGCTCTAAGTTGCTTGCCAATATAAAAGATTGGCACGATACGTTCCAATGGCAGCTGGAATACCGCAGTGTAGAGGAGCCGACGGAACTGGGCAAAAAGCCCAAGATCAAGAAAGTTGTCTTTGTTGGTGCGCCTGCCCCGGCGGACATTGCAAAAGCAGCCTATGGCGAAAAAGTGGATGCAAAGCTGAAACAAGCGACAATCGAACGACTGATTCCCTGTATTACCAATGGGGAGCGCTTCCCGCGGGATTTGATGATCAGCGCGGTAGATCGGGCAACAAACAGCATTGGCCTGGATTATTGGGAACAACAAAAAACACAAAACATTGCCTGCGCCCTTGTGCGTGGGTACTATCATAGAAATAAGAAGGTGGATTATCCGATGAATGTTGATGAAACCATTAAAGACCGAAACTATTTGTTTGGGAGAATTTTAGCCTGTGCAGAACAGATTGAAAGACGGGCGTTGATTCAGCTAGGAAATGAGAACGAAAAACGTTTGACAAATGCAGAACGTTTAAGAACCGCGTTTGCTCTGCACCCGGCAGCAACAACACTTCTTTTGGATAAAAAATTAAATCCGTACCTGAACAGAATGAAAAACCGTAACGGAATGGATAGCCAAAGGTATGCGATGATGCAAGAATTATTACATAAGATTGGCACAGAAAACTTTACGAACAAAAGACTTGGTGAGCTGTATCTGGTTGGCTATGCCGACCAGATGATGGACTTTAAGGCCGAAAATGCAGAATATAAAGCGAAAGCAAAAAAGCAGGAGGAATAAAAGATGGCTGTGCTGCAGAATAAAATCGACTTTGCACTTGTGATTGCTGTAAACCATGCGAACCCGAACGGTGACCCGCTGAACGGAAACCGCCCGCGCGAAACGTATGAGGGACTGGGTGAAATTTCGGATGTGTGCCTGAAACGCAAGATCCGCAACCGCATGATGGACCTTGGCCAGAATGTGTTTGTCCAGTCGGACGACCGCTGCAATGATGGTTTCAAAAGCCTGAAAGACCGTGCAGACGGCTGCCCAGCAGTGAAAAAGGCTGAAAAAGATAAAGATGCTTATGCAAAGGCTGCCTGTGAAACCTGGCTGGATGTGCGCAGCTTTGGCCAGGTGTTTGCCTTTAAGGGGAAAGAATCCAAGGGCGATGGTGTTTCCGTTGGCGTGCGCGGCCCGGTATCTATTCATCCGGCTTTCAGCGTGGACCCGATTGATGTCGATGATATCCAGATCACAAAGAGCGTGAACGGTACGACTGGCGAAAAGAAGTCAAGCGATACCATGGGTATGAAGCACCGTGTGGCTTTTGGCGTGTACACAACCTTTGGCAGCATTAACTGCCAGCTGGCAGAAAAGACCGGCTTTACAGATGAAGATGCAGAAATCATCAAAGAAGCGCTGCGCACACTGTTTGAAAACGATATTTCCTCTGCCCGCCCGGATGGCAGTATGGAGGTGGTTCGCCTGTATTGGTGGCGTCATAACTGCAAAAGCGGACAGTATTCCTCGGCAAAGGTCCATCGCTGTCTGCATGTGGAGCTAAAAGAAAGTGTGGCACAAGCACACCGGGTGGAAGATTATAATATTACTTGCGATACCCTGAACGGATTGACACCGGAAGTGTATGATGAATACTGATGACTATCTGCAAATGTCTGGCATCCAGCACTTTGCATTCTGCCGCCGCCAATGGGCACTTGCGTACTTGGAACAACAATGGTCCGAAAACCAACGCACCGCCGAAGGACGCCTGCAGCATACCCGCTGCCATGATGTTACCCTGACGGAAAAACGCGGCGATTTGCTGATCGCCCGCGGTATGAGGGTCGTCAGCCACCGCTTAAAACTGACCGGCGACTGCGATGTGGTAGAGTTTCACAAGAATCCAAACGGCGTGTCATTGCAGGGCCGCCGCGGCCTGTGGCAGCCTATGCCCGTGGAATATAAGCATGGCCGCAGCAAGGTAAACGATGCCGACCGTTTGCAGCTCTGCGCACAGGCCATGGCGCTGGAAGAAATGCTGGTGTGCGAGGTGCCGGAAGGGGAAATCTTTTATGAAGAAACCCGGCAGCGGGAACATGTTTCCCTGACACCGGAACTGCGCAGCACCGCGCAGACCATGGCGGATGAGATGAACCGCCTGTTTGCGCGCGGCTATACCCCAAAAAGCAAACCCGGCAAGCATTGCAATGCCTGCTCACTGAAAGAGCTTTGCCTGCCGGCGCTGTATCAGCAGGCAGACCCGGCGGCGTATCTGCGGGAGCATATTGAGGAGGGCGCGCCATGAGAAAGCTGCTCAACACCCTGTTTGTCATCAATGAGGACGCTTACCTGACATTGGATGGCGAAAACCTTGTTGTTACCCGCAATAAGCAGGAAACCCACCGTTATGCCCTGCATACGCTGGAAGGCATCGTCTGCTTTACTTACGCAGGTGCCAGCCCCGCTTTGATGGGAGCTTGTGCCCGGCGGGGCATTGACCTTTGCTTTTTTGACCCGTATGGCAGATTTCAGGCCCGCACCGTGGGGGAAGAACGCGGCAATGTGCTGCTGCGTCAGACGCAGTACCGCGTGTCGGATGACCCGGCCCAGAGCTGTCGCTATGCCCGGAGCTTTATCCTTGGTAAAGTGTATAACGCACGCTGGGTGCTGGAACGCGCAACCCGCGATCATCCCCAGCGTGTCCCGGTCGAAAAACTGAAACGCACCTCCGCCCAGCTGGCCGCCGCGCTGCCGCTGATACAGACCAGCGATGATCCGGAACAGCTGCGCGGCCTGGAAGGCGAGGCAGCCCAGCGCTACTTTGACTGCCTGAATGACCTGATTCTGCAGCAAAAGCAGGATTTTGTGTTTGAGGGCCGCAGCCGCCGTCCACCGCTGGACAATGTGAATGCGCTGCTTTCGTTTGCCTACAGCATGCTGGCGCGGGAGTGTGCATCCGCCTTGACCGCTGTGGGCCTGGACCCTTATGTTGGCTTTATGCACCGCCCGCGCCCCGGCCGCAAAAGTCTGGCACTTGACCTGATGGAAGAACTGCGGGCGGTTTATGCAGACCGGCTGGTCATCAGCTGCATCAATCAAAAGATCATCACGGCAAAACACCTGCAAAAACAGGAAAATGGTGCCGTACTGCTGACGGATGATGGCCGCAAAGCTTTCCTGACCGCATGGCAGAACAAAAAGAAGGAAGAGATCACCCATCCGTTTTTGAAAGAAAAACTGCCCTGGGGGCTGGTGCCCTATGTTCAGGCGCTTTTGCTGGCCCGTGCTCTGCGCGGCGACCTGGAAGTGTACCCACCGTTTTTCTGGAAGTGAGGTGCCGTTATGTTGGTGCTTGTAACCTATGATGTCAACACCGAAACAGCCGCCGGTCGTCGCAGGCTGCGCAAAGTAGCAAAAGTCTGTGTAGACTACGGCCAGCGGGTGCAAAACTCCGTATTTGAGTGCCTGCTGGATGCCGCGCAATACACGATGTTCAAAGCAAAATTGACCGAACTGATCGATTCGGAATCGGACAGCCTGCGCTTTTATCAACTGGGAAACCATTACAAAAGCAAAGTCGAGCATGTGGGTCTGCACCCGGATTTTGATCAGGATGGAATCTTGTTTGCTTAGTGCGAGGGGAAGGCAATCATAAAATTCCCGGTTCCTTCGCACCAGAAAATATGGAAAAAACAGGGGCAGAAAGGGTAAAATACAGCCTTACCTGTCAGCATGAAGATGCAATCCCCATAAAATTTGTTTCATATGCGCAAAAGTGCCCCACTGTTTTGTGCACTTTTGCTGTCGCTCTCCGCAAGGAGAGCGTGGATAGAAATCCATCGCCGTATGTGCCATGCGCATACAGCCCGCTGTCGCTCTCCGCAAGGAGAGCGTGGATAGAAATACTGCATCAATCACGCCCGCAACCAGCAGGCTGCCGTCGCTCTCCGCAAGGAGAGCGTGGATAGAAATCAGGGTAGTCTTGGAATCACCGCGAAGCAGCTGTGTCGCTCTCCGCAAGGAGAGCGTGGATAGAAATGCCATATTGTCCTTGATGGTCTGAATCTGCTTGAGTCGCTCTCCGCAAGGAGAGCGTGGATAGAAATGGCAATATCCTGGTATAGCTGCTTGCAGGCGGGCAGTCGCTCTCCGCAAGGAGAGCGTGGATAGAAATGCTATTAGATCTTGCGCAGCGGATGCAAAATCCGCCGTCGCTCTCCGCAAGGAGAGCGTGGATAGAAATTCGACATACGTTACACGGCTTCCGCGCGTCCAAGTGTCGCTCTCCGCAAGGAGAGCGTGGATAGAAATCTGTAACGTCAATATTCATAGTGGTTATCTCCTCGTCGCTCTCCGCAAGGAGAGCGTGGATAGAAATTCAACGTACGTCACACGACTACCCCGCGCCCAAGTGTCGCTCTCCGCAAGGAGAGCGTGGATAGAAATGCGTAAAATTACTATTACAGTTGATGAAGGTACCCGTCGCTCTCCGCAAGGAGAGCGTGGATAGAAATATGCCCAAAATCGGCACCTTGCGAAGCACCCACAAGTCGCTCTCCGCAAGGAGAGCGTGGATAGAAATGGGTTTTGTTGACCCAGATTCCGATTCTTTGACAGAGTCGCTCTCCGCAAGGAGAGCGTGGATAGAAATGTTTTCGGTTTTGGGGCTAAGCTTGTTCATTCGTTGTCGCTCTCCGCAAGGAGAGCGTGGATAGAAATGCTTATGGTGTTATGCCTGTTTCCTTGCAAGTCATGTCGCTCTCCGCAAGGAGAGCGTGGATAGAAATTGACACGCTATCAGCTCTAGCGCCGGAAGAGAATCGTCGCTCTCCGCAAGGAGAGCGTGGATAGAAATCTTCTTCTGTCACAGTTTAAACCTCCCATCCAAAGTCGCTCTCCGCAAGGAGAGCGTGGATAGAAATGACAAATTGTACATCGATAGGACGGCCGAAACGAGTCGCTCTCCGCAAGGAGAGCGTGGATAGAAATGGGAAACTCATGCACCCAAGCTGAACCGCTAAAGTCGCTCTCCGCAAGGAGAGCGTGGATAGAAATGGTATTATCCTGGATCGTCTTGATCGTTGCGTGCTGTCGCTCTCCGCAAGGAGAGCGTGGATAGAAATTTTAATTGTGGTGTTACTCTGCCACCACATAAGCAGTCGCTCTCCGCAAGGAGAGCGTGGATAGAAATTGCACAGCCTGACCTGCCACGGTGTACTGCATCTGGTCGCTCTCCGCAAGGAGAGCGTGGATAGAAATACCGGCAAGTTTAACCCCGCCGTTAATGTTACCAACCGTCGCTCTCCGCAAGGAGAGCGTGGATAGAAATTGATTTTGAAGACAATCTTGACGCGGAATGGGATTTGTCGCTCTCCGCAAGGAGAGCGTGGATAGAAATTGTACTATTGGCAATTGCATCGCGCCAGCTAGCAGTCGCTCTCCGCAAGGAGAGCGTGGATAGAAATATTGCGATACCGACTCCGTAAAATATTTAGGCAACGTCGCTCTCCGCAAGGAGAGCGTGGATAGAAATATTTCTCAACCGATGCGCGGCAAGACCGACGAAGGTCGCTCTCCGCAAGGAGAGCATGGAATGTTTCTCTTTCTGACTGTTCAGGGCGGTTTTGTTCATGCGGATATCCGCTTTAATTTTAAAAATTGCTATAGTAAAAAACTCTCGCATAAAATAATATAAAAATATTATATTATCTACTTGACAAGGTACCCCGGCGGGGTATATAGTGAATATACCCCGCCGGGGTACCTAGCATGTGATGGGAGGGTAACATAATGCAGGAAAACGAAAAGAAGGAACCGTGTTGCTGCTGTGCACACAAAACAAAGCATCGCAGTGAAGAAGAGTATAAAAGCCTGGTCCACAGACTGAACCGGATCGAAGGGCAGATTCGGGGCATCCGTGGGATGGTGGAAAACGAAGTGTATTGTCCGGATATTCTGGTGCAGTCGGCGGCGGTAACGGCGGCGATGAACGCGTTCAACCGTGAGCTGCTGGCAAACCATATCCGCACCTGTGTGGCGGATGATATCCGTGCCGGGAATGACGAAGTTGTGGATGAGCTGCTGAAAACGCTGCAGAAACTGATGAAATAAGCATTGCCTGCACAAAATAGCAGAAGCAGAACATGAAATAAATGCACGAGTGTTTGAGCCAGCAAAAATGCCATGCCAGTGCCCAGTACGATTGTTTTTCTGTTCACAAACATCGGTAAAAGTTTGTGTAACATTACCAGAGCCATGAATAAATGCCAGTCATTCCCTGTGAGAGGGTGTGGATAGAAATGCCGCATCGGCCTTGGTTGCCCCCAAAGTATCGCTCTCCGCAAGGAGAGTGTGGATAGAAATGGTAACCTCAATAATACGTCGAATTGCAGGCTAGCCGCTCACCAAAAGGGGAGTGAGGATAGGGCAACACCGCACAATTCCCGCCTTGCGGCTTAAGCACCGCTCCGGCAGCTG
>OHUU01000476.1_pt1 | contig 13740 bp, 10 predicted proteins | sample 1579271 | NCBI WGS metagenome assembly OHUU01 (sample SAMEA3882556, study PRJEB24775) | human gut metagenome | biome: human-associated habitat; feature: intestine environment; material: feces | place: Netherlands | collected 2009/2010 | reverse complement strand
CCGTATTCTTTTCTTTCCACAGCTGTGGAAAGAAAAGAATACGGCAGTGGAAAGATTAGCATTTAGGATAGAAAAGGATAACTCCCAATGAGTCTGTCCTTAGTTCTTGGCAGGCAAAGAAACAGAAGCCTCCAATATCGGGGAGACAGACTCCCAAACCTGAGCATCGATACTCTGCATTCCTTGCACAGAAGGATGCCCCCATTGTTTATCAATGTCGTGCAAACGAATATTCTCGATGCCATAGTGCCGGCAAATTTCATCCATGGAATCAGTTACCTCTTCGGATAATTCAGAATTGGTAATATTATAAATCCTGGCCGCAGGATAGAGCTGCTTGAGAGATGCAAGCAGATAGCAAAAGGCAGGACGGAAGCTATACAAATCGGCTTTCGTCCAGCCATCATATTGGTATGCGCCAATGGGAGCACCTGCCCAACTGTCATTGGTACCGCCAAAAACAAGGATTATGTCGGGGGTGCCGAGGTTGTGAATACGGGTGATAAAAGAACGGTCGGAGTAATCAGCTTTCTCGTAACCGGTATGACAGACGGTGGAGCCGGAATAGGAATTGTTGCGTTCCAACTGAAAGCCGTGCTCATGGATGAAACGGTACCACCAGGTTTCCTCCACCTTTGTCACATCATTCTCTTTCTTTTCGCCGGGAACTCCATACCAGCAGAGATTGGCGGCAGGAGAGACATGACCGTAAAAAGTGGAATAGGAATCGCCAAGAATAGAAACTTTCTTTTGAGCAAACACCCCTGATATAAGGGTCAGGGAAAAAACAACCAGAAAAAACAAGGATTTGCAGTTCATAATAGATATTTATGTCGTATGCCGCAAAGTTATAAAGTTTGTCCCGGTTTGACGGCAAGAAACCGTAGTTTTTTTTGCCATAGCCCGCTTATATGAAAGCCCCTCTACCATCGGATTCCCACAAAAAAAAGAAATGCCGGATTGATAGAGGGGCGAGAGAATGAAGATGAGAAAGAGTATATTTTACTCCCGCCCTCCACCGAGGGCTTGATAGAGGTTGATGATACCTTGTATTTCATCAAAGCGGTCGGCTACCTGTGTCAGTTGGGCAGAGAGTAGCCCCTGCTGGGCAGTGAGCACTTCCAAATAGGTGGAAGTGCCGTGTTGCATCAGTAACCGGGTGCTGCGGACGGTAGTTTCCAGTGAAGTTATCTGCCTTGCGCGGAGCTCCGTCTTTCCACGGGCTACCTGCACTTGGGTCAGAGCATTGTTCACTTCGCTACCGGCATTGAGCAAAGCTTGCTGAAAAGCGAGCCTGGCTTCTTCCTGCTGTGCTTTGGCTATCTTGAGCTGTGCCACGTTCAGCCCTTTGTTGAACAAGGGTTGTGTCAGCGAACCGATGGCGGAGAAGAGTAGTTTTCCTGGATTGACAATCATGCTTCCTGCCGAGTTGGTCCAGCCAGCTGTACCGCTCAAGGTGATGGAGGGGTAGAAAGCAGAACGGGCGGCATTGGTGCTGTAGAAAGCGGATGCCAGCGAGAGTTCGGCACTTTTCACATCGGGACGGCGGGAAAGCAATTGCAGAGGTACGCCCACCGCAAGTTCCTGCGGGAACTCCTGCCCCGCCAACCGGCCACGCTCAATGGTGCCCGGAACATCGCCCAACAGAATGGAGAGACTGTTCTCCACTTCCTTTACCTGCTGCCGGAGGTCGAGCAGCGAAGCTTCCACCTGACGACAGTTGGCTTCGGATTGCGAGACACTCGCCTCGTTCGTCATGCCTGCAGCCATCATGGCTCGCATGGTGCGTACACTTTCGCGCCAACTGGCGGCTGTTTCTTCGGAAATGCGGTATTGCTCGTCGAGCATCAGCAAGGTGTAGTACAGATTGGCCACATTAGCTATCAGCGAAGTGCTGACGGCTTGTTCGTACTCCAAGCTTTGAAGGTAGAGCGCTTTGGAACGGCGTTTGGCATTGGTCAACTTACCAAAAATATCGACTTCCCAACTTGCCGAGGCAATGCCGGAATAGGTCCACGAGCCTTTGGAATTGTCGAAACTGCTGACGCCACCCTGCGGAGTGAGCATAAACGAAGGCAGGTACGAAAGTTTGGCCGACATCAGCGTGGCTTCTGCCTCCTTGATACGTTGCCGGGCGGAAAGCAGGTCAGTGTTGCCTTGCAAGGCTTGTTCGATGAGCGACTGTAATTGCGGGTCCGTAAAAAGCTCGCGCCAGGAAAGGGAAGCGATGGAGGTAGTGTCCGATGCCGCAAACAGACTCAGGCTATCCAGACTTTGCCCATCCAAATCGTGTCCATAAAGTCCATCGGTCGTGATGTCCTCCGGGCGCTGGTATTTGGTATAGATGCCGCAACTGGTCAGTACCAAGCCGGCGACAGCTAATAATATGAATTGTTTCTTCATTATTTTTTTATGTTAGTTACGCGATAATGTACTAATGTGATTCTTCTATCTCCTTCCGGCTTACTTTCATCTCTTCCTCAATCTGCCAGTCGCTCGTCGGAAGGGATTGGGCAGGACGAAGCCGCTCCTGCAACCACTGGAAACTGATGAACAAGACAGGAACAATGAACAGCAGCGCCAATGTGCCGATGAACATACCACCGACAACACCCGTACCCAATGAACGGTTACCGTTGGCTCCGACACCCGTGGCAACCACCAAGGGGAAAAGGCCGAAAATCATCGTCAGTACCGTCATCAGGATAGGACGCAGACGGACTTGTGCGGCAGAGTAAGCAGACGCAATCAGCCCCATTCCCGCTTTACGGCGCTCGGCGGCATACTCCGTCAACAGAATAGCGGTCTTTGCCAACAGACCTATCAGCATGATAAGTCCCGTCTGCAAATAGATATTATTCTCCAACCCGGCTATCCTGGCAAAAAGGAACGACCCCATCAGGCCCGCAGGAACGGCCAGGATAACGGCAAACGGAATCAGAAAGCTCTCGTAAAGCGCACTCAGAATCAAGTAAATCATCAAGATACAGATACCGAAGATGATGACTGTAGTACCACTCTGCTGGCTTTCCTCGCGGGTGATGCCACCAAAGTCATAGCCATATCCCTTCGGCAAGGCTATCTCCGCCGTTTCTTGTACGGCACGGATGGCGTCACCGGTACTGTATCCCTCAGCAGGCATGGCATTCACGGCAATGGAGTTGAACATGTTGAAGCGGCTCAAGGACTCGGCACCGTAGGAACGGGTCAGCGTAACGAACTGGCTCAACGGAGCCATCTCACCGTTGGACATGCGCACAAAGGCATTGTTCAGTGAAGCCTCATCCAAACGGAACTTCGGGTCGGCCTGAATCATTACCTTGTAAACTTTGGAGAAACGGTTGAAGTTGGAGACATATTGCCCGCCATAATAGCCCGACAGTGTGGACAACACCTGGTCGGGAGTAATCCCGGCACGTTTGCACTTGGAAGCATCCACCTCGACGGTCCACTGCGGATAGCGTACATCGAACGTGGAGTATGCCATCGAAATTTCCGGACGCTGGTTCAGTGCCGCCAGATACTGCTGGGTGGTCTGGAAGAAGGTGTTCATATCCCCTCCCTGCTTGTCCTGCACATTCAAGTCCAGCGCATTACCCATACCATAGCCCGGAATCATACCCGGAGCAATGGCAAAGACTGTAGCATCCTTAATATCCGCCGTGCGAGCGTATATCTGGTTGACGACTGCCTGCACCTGGTCTTCCTTTGCCGTACGCTCGTCCCAAGGTTTCAGCTTCACGATAATCATACCGAAAGAATTTCCCTGCCCGGACAGCAGACCATAACCGGCAACTTTCTGCAAGTGCAATTTCTGAGGAAGGTCTTCCAGACGCTTCTCCACGCGGTCTATAATGTCATTTGTCGTCTTGAGCGAGCTACCCGGAGCGGTGCTAACGTTGACAAACAACGTTCCTTGGTCCTCGTCGGGCACCAGTCCGGTCTTGGTGGTATTCATCAGGAATACCAGCAGCACCACCGAAAGTGCCAGCAACGACCATCCCAGCCAGCGGCGCTTGATGAACAGCAACACTATCTTCTTATACTTCTCGACCACCGCCTCGAAAGCCGTGTTGAATGCCTTGCGGAAGCGCGAAGCAAAATTATTCTTCTCCGTTCCGTCCTCATTGATATAAGGCTTCAGCAGCAAGGCACAAAGTGCGGGACTGAGTGTCAACGCATTAATCGCCGAAATACCAACGGCCACCGCCATCGTCAACCCAAACTGGGTATAGAACGTACCGGAAGTCCCTCCCATGAACGATACCGGAATAAACACCGCCATAAACACCAGTGAAGAAGTGATAACCGCATTGCTGATGCCCTTCATCGCATCGATACTTGCCATATAGGAGGACTTATAGCCCACATCAAACCGTGCCTGCACCGCCTCCACCACGACAATGGCGTCATCCACCACCGTACCAATCACCAATACCAGCGCAAACAGCGTAATCAGGTTGATACTGAATCCGGCAACGGACATGAAAGCAAACGTACCAATCAGTGAAACAACGATACCTACCAGCGGAATCAGCGTAGAGCGGATGTCTTGCAAAAAGACATAAACCACCAGGATAACCAGGATAATAGCCTCAATCAGCGTTTTCACCACTTCGTGGATAGAGGCGAAGAGGAAATCGTTGCTGGACATCATCTGGGTAAGCTCCACGCCTTTCGGCAAGTCCTTGCGTGCTTCTTCAAGGAGCCGGTCAATCTGCCGGTTCACTTCCGTGGCATTGGAGCCCGCGGTCTGGAACACCATGCAGGAGATACCGGGATGTCCATCCATGGTACCTTTGTAGGCATAACTGTCCTTACCCAGCTCTATATCGGCGATGTCCTTCAGTTTCAGCACCTCGCCGTCTTCGGTAGAACGGATGACGATGTCGCCGAACTCCTCAGGAGTAATGAGGCGTCCCGTATATTTCATGGTATATTGATACGTCTCATCCGAGTTCTCACCAAACGACCCGGTGGCCGATTCGATATTCTGCTCTGCCAGCACAGCCGTCACATCCGAAGGTATCAGCTTGTACTGCGCCATGACATCCGGTTTCATCCAGATACGCATGCTGTAGTCACCACCCATAATCATCATATCGCCCACACCGGAGATACGGAGAATCTGCGGCTTCAGGTTGATACTGATATAGTTGGCAAGAAAGTTCTCGTCATAGCTGTCATCAGGGCTATATAAAGAGAACATCTGTAAGATACTGGTCTGCCGCTTGCTGGTGGTGACACCCACCTGGGTTACTTCGGCAGGAAGCTGCCCCGTAGCTTTGGACACACGGTTCTGCACATTGACCGCCGCCATGTCCGGGTCTGTACCCTGCTTGAAGTAAACAGTAATGGAAACCGACCCTGCATTGCTGGCGGTAGAAGTCATGTAAGTCATGTCCTCCACACCGTTGATGGCCTCTTCCAACGGAGCGATAACACTTTTCTGAAGGGTTTCCGCACTGGCACCATAGTAAGTGGTGCTCACCATGATGGTGGGCGGCGCAATGTCGGGATATTGCTCAACGGGCAAGGTGAACAATCCGATGATGCCCAGAATGACAATCGTAATGGAGATGACTGCCGAAAAAACGGGGCGTTCTATAAAAGTTCTGAGGTTCATATTCTATCGGTTAAAAATTATCATTCATTCGTTTTGGGTTGGACGGAGGTACCTTCACGCAGCAAACCCACGCCTTCGGCCACAATTGTGTCCCCCACTTTCAAGCCACTCTCTACGATATATTCCTGACCTCCATTCACACGGGTCACTTGCACGGGAACTGATTGCGCCTTGCCGTCAACTACCTTATATACATAGACCTTGTCCTGTACTTCGTAAGTGGCACTCTGGGGAACAACGATGCAGTTCTCTTTCCGTACCGGGATGATGACGTTGCCCGAACCGCCACTGGTCAGCAATCCCTCTTTATTGGGGAACACGGCACGCAGACTGACTGTACCCGTAGAGGTATCAATTACACCACTGATAGTTTCTATCTTACCTTCTTGCGGATAGACAGAACGGTCATTGAGCTATAATTCGATAGAGTCCATCTCTGCCAGCGCCTTATCCTTGGAGCCGTAGCGGCGGGTGAGGTCAAGCAACTGATTCTCTGTCATGGAGAAATAGACATACATATTAGAATTATCGGATACGGTCGTCAGTGGTTTGGGCAAACTGGCGCTGACCAACGTCCCCACCCTATAAGGGAGCGTACCTACCATTCCATCTGCCGGACTCTTCACTTCTGTATAAGAGAGGTTATTGGCGGCATTCACCTGCTGCGCCTCGGCTTGGGCCAACTGGGCTTTCGCTGTCAGCAGGCTGTTGTAGGAAGTCTTTAAGTCAAACTCGGAAATCACCTTCTGGGCATAAAGCTCCTTCTTGCTGTCATATGTCAGTTGCGAAGTGGCCACGCCGGCACGGGCAGCTTCCACATTGGCTTCTGCTGTGCGCAAGGCTGCCAGATAGGGCACCTGGTCGATAATAAACAAGACTTGCCCCCGACGCACGGTCTGTCCTTCCTCCACACAAAGTTTGGTGAGTGTACCGGACACCTGCGGATAGATGTCAATGTCCTGCCGTCCGCGGATGGCTGCGGAATAAATTGTCTGCAGTTCTTTGTCGGTAGTCGAAATAGTCATCACCTGATATTCCGACTGGGGTTGCACGACAGGCGCGCTGCCGCAGGCTGCCAGTGTTGCACTACAGATGACGGTCATCATCTGTTTCATCATACTCTTTTTTGTTATCATACTTTTTATCTTAAAAAAATAATACGTCGGCTTTCTCTTTCATTTTTTAAGCCGGCAGCAAAGGTATGCCGTTTTTGAACAACCATTTGTTTCATTGAAGGTACACGACTGTTCATTTTCGGAACATGCCATTTAACAATCCAAAAAGAACTCGTACCTTTGTAACCGCAAATCATAAGCAATCTAACATATGAACCCATTACTGACTACCAAACAAGAAACGTTCAGAGCCGGAACAGACAAGCTGGAATTCTTCCGGGAACGTCTTCTGAAAATGAACAATGGAGCACTGATGTTCTGCACCCGTGGAGAAGCAAATATCACAATAGATTTAAGAAAATATCATATTGTACCCAATACGCACATTACGCTGCTTCCAAGTTCCATTATTTCACTGACAAGTGCGAGTAAAGATTTCCTGGTGGACTTCTTTGCCTATTCCGAGACAATGTTCAAGACGGCATGCTTCCGTTTAGAGCCGCCCTTCATACATTTTATAAAGGAGAATGCATGCTATACGCATACCGAAGACGAACCGGTTCGTGCTATCACGGGACTCATCACGGCAAGCAATGCCATCTACCGCGATTCTGAAAATCTGTATCGCGAAGCCATTGCACAAAACCTGCTGCAAATTTTCTTTCTCGACACCTACGACAAGGTTCAACGTTACTTTACGGAGGAACAAATCAATGGCAGTAACCGGAAAGAAGAATTGTTCAAAAAGTTCATAAATCTGGTACATACGTACTGTACTACCCAGCGGGATGTCGCTTTTTATGCTGACCAACTCTGCATTTCGACCCGCTACCTATCTGCCATCACCAAACAAGTGGCGGAAAATTCTGCCAAAGAAATCATTGACGAAAACCTGATATTGGAACTGAAAATGGCACTGCAATCCACCGGCATGTCACTGAAAGAGATTGCCGACAAATATCGTTTTCCCGACCAGTCTTTCTTCGGACGATATTTCAAGAAACACACGGGAATGTCACCCAAGGAGTACAGAGCAAAGAAGAACTGAGGTATGAGCATGCATTTATCCCCTTCTCCTCTGCCTCTTTAGTATTTTTTTAGTATATTTGTCAGACACTAATTTAATCAGTTCAATACCATGAGAAAACTTACACACATGCTCCTTGCAGGCACTCTCATCCTAGCCTGCTCTTCATGCGGAGTAGAAACAACAGCCAACTATCAAGTCATTCCCCTGCCCCAGGAGGTTGCCTTGAGTCAGGAATCCCCCTTCAACCTGAATGACGGTACCATCATCGCCTACCCCGAACACAATGAACTTTTGAAACGCAATGCCGAGTTTTTGGCCGAATACATCAGCCAGTCCACCGGCCACACCCTCCAGACAGAAGCCCTTGCCCCGGGGAGCGAAGCGCCCAAAGGCGCCATCACATTGGGACTGGATCCGGCCATCGGCAACCGGGAAGGCTATGTGCTGACCGTCAAAGCCGACCGGGTGACCCTAAACGGACAGACCGAGAACGGGGTGTTCTACGGTATACAAACCCTGCGTAAATCAATCCCCGCCGAAACCAAAGCCACCTCTATCCTATTGCCTGCCGGCAGCATCCAGGATGAACCCCGCTTCAGCTACCGGGGCATGCACCTCGATGTGGGCCGCCACTTCTTTCCCATTGAGTTCGTAAAAAAATACATAGACTTGCTGGCACTTCACAATATGAATACCTTCCACTGGCACCTCACCGAAGACCAAGGCTGGAGAATAGAAATAAAGAAGTATCCCAAGCTGACGGAAATTGGCGCCTGGCGCGACCGTACCGTTATCGGCCGGAACACCGAAGAGTATGACAACACCCGGTATGGCGGTTTCTATACGCAGGAGCAAGCCAAAGAAATCGTAAAATATGCCGGGGAGCGCTATATCACGGTCATCCCCGAAGTAGACCTGCCCGGACACATGCTTGCTGCACTGGCCGCCTATCCCGAAATGGGATGTACCGGTGGACCGTATGAAGTGTGCCCACGTTGGGGCGTATTCGAAGATGTGCTGTGCATCGGCAACGAAAAGTCCATGCAGTTCCTCGAAGATGTCATGGCCGAAATCATTGACATATTCCCTTCCAAATACATCCACATCGGCGGTGACGAAGCTCCCCGCACCCGTTGGGAAAAGTGTCCCAAATGCCAGGCACGTATCAGAACCGAAAAATTGAAAGCCGACAAGAACCATACTGCCGAAGACCGTCTGCAGAGCTATTGTATGACACGTATCGAAAAGCTCCTCAATAGTAAAGGACGCCAGATTATCGGCTGGGATGAGATTCTGGAAGGCGACGTCGCCCCCAACGCAACTGTTATGTCATGGCGTGGCTCGGCAGGAGGAATCAAGGCGGCCCAACTGGGACACGACGTGATAATGACACCCAATGACTATTGCTACTTTGATTATTACCAAAGTGAGGATACCCGGCACGAACCATTTGCCATCGGAGGCTTTGTCCCATTGGAGAAAGTATACAGTCTGAATCCTACCGCCTCACTGACCGAAGAACAAGCCAAGCACATACTCGGCACACAAGCCAACCTTTGGACAGAATACATCCCGACCAGCGAACAGGTAGAGTATATGGTTCTCCCCCGTATGGCCGCCCTTGCCGAAGTACAATGGACACAACTGGAAAAGAAAGATTATACAAACTTCACTACCCGACTGGCCGGACTCATCGGCCTCTACCGGAGAGACGGGCTCAACTACCGGGAACCCTTCCGACAGCAGGCAGACTCCACAGCGACCGAGAAGAAGTAATCAGAACTGGAAATAGATAAACGGCTGTATCTCCGAACTTTTCATCTGAATGACCAGATAGATTACAGCAAGCATCAGTACCGCCTTTCCCAACAAGGGGAGGCGGATTACTGTTTTTGTGCAAGCACGTTCCCAACTGTCGGGCACAAAATGCAGCAGATAGCCCAATGCCATCAGTGCAAACACTTCCCAATAACCCTCTACCAGCTGCGGGAAGAGTTGCGGACGGAAAGTAGTGAATATCTGCTTCAGCATATCCATTGATGTGGAGAACTCCGCATTACGGAAGAATATCCAGCAGAAACAAACAAAATGGAAAGTGACAAGCACTCCGAAGAAGCGGTGGATGCCATGGCTCTCCGTCCCCTTCTTACGCCCGGTAAGCGTCATCCAGAACTTATGGGCTGCAAGCGCAACGCCATGCATCATTCCCCAAAGTACAAAATTCCACGAAGCGCCATGCCACAAGCCGCCCAGGAACATGGTAATGATGAGATTGGCATATTGGCGGATTTTCCCCTTCCGGTTGCCTCCCAAAGAAATATAAAGGTAATCGCGCAACCAGCTGGAAAGCGAAATATGCCACCGCCTCCAAAATTCCGTAATGGAAGCGGACTTATAAGGGGAATCGAAATTGATATTGAAATGGAAGCCCAGCAACAAGGCAATGCCGATAGCCATATCACTGTAACCGGAGAAGTCGCAATAAATCTGCAAGGCATAGCCATAAACACCTATCAGATTCTCCACCCCCGAATAAAGAGTAGGATTATCAAAAATACGCTCTACAAAGTTAACGCTGATATAGTCCGATATAACCGCTTTCTTGAAGAGCCCACTCACGATGAGGAAGATTCCACGTCCGAACATCTCATTGGAGACAAACAGCGGGCGGCGGATTTGCGGAATGAAATCACGGGCACGTACAATAGGACCCGCCACCAACTGGGGAAAGAAAGAAACATAAAAAGCATAATCCAACAAACTGGTCAGAGGCGTTATCTGGCGACGGTACACATCTATCGTATAGCTCAACGACTGAAAAGTGAAAAAAGAGATGCCCACCGGAAGGAAAATATCCATTGTCGTGAACGTGCCTCCCGTCAGCGAGGCAAAAGTTTCGCCCAGAAAATTGGTGTACTTGAAGTAACACAACAATCCCAAATTGATGAACAGACTCAACACAACCCATGCCTTACGTAGCCAGGGAATAGCCTCGCGTGCCATCAAGCGTGCAATGAAAAAGTCACAGACCGTCACCAGTCCAAGCAGGAAGAAATAAGTGCCACTACTTTTATAATAGAAGTAATAGGAAAACAAGGTGACAAACAGCAAACGCGCCGTCGTCCGGCGTTGCAACAACAGATAAACCAATATAAAAGCGACAAACAGCCAGAGGAAAATACCACTGCTGAATATCATCGGGGCTTGCGGGTCATAAGTGAAGACATCGCGCAAACGGTCCAAGTCTATATTCAATCCGGATAAAAATTCGTCAATATTCCACATAATCGTTATAAGCTTTTAACAAGGCCTGGTAGAACAGCTCGCCTTGCAGGCGGTAACCGTCCGGCAAATAGTGTACATGGTCCGGACGCATCAATCCGGCTTCCTGCCAGTTGAGGCAGGCACGGTGGGTACCGCCAAGTATTTCGTACATGTCCCATACCGCCAATCCGTTTTCATCGGCATAGCGGCGGATAGTCTGCACGGCAACGGCAGTACGCGGATTAATCTTATAGGTTCGACGACGGCGACGCTGCCGGAAACTCTCGTAAGAGCCCGGAGGAGTGGTCATCAACATCGGTACATTCGGCAGTTTCTCGCGAAGCATGCGTACAAGGTCGTCCATCTGGCGATAGTGCAGCATTGTATTGTAACGGCGGTTATGGCTTTCATTCGTCCCGAAGGAAAGAATAAGCAGGTCGGGATGCAGAGCCGCAATATCAGCAATACGGTCCGGACGGGTGAAAGTAGTACAAAACCGTTGATACCTACATCGGTATAAGAGACTGCCCCGAAAGTGTCCTGCATCAACGCACCGGTGGTACGGGGGAAGATATGGCCGCGTATATGGCTGTCGCCCACATGTACGATGCGAAGCGTATCAGCGGAAGCGCCCAGCCGAGACAGACGCAACTTCTCCCAGAAAGGATTAAGAATACCCAGACTGTCGGTAAGTACATTCTCCTTCATTTGCCGGAATGCGGCGGGAAAAGTTATCAAAGGGACAGACACCGTATCCGTACGTTGGGAATAGAGGCAGAGAGTATCACAATCCGCTCCACCGGCATGACACGAAAGGCTGCCTGGCAATACATCTTGTGCATGGAGCGGCCCTATCGCCGCAATCAGCACCAGCACCGCGCAGCAAATCGTACATCGTAAATCCTCCTTATGGCTCCTCTTCATAGTAGGCCCTCCTTCTGTCATACTGTTCCTTGCCATAAATCAAAGACTCATAAAGTAATCCCGCAAGATGCTTTCCACCACGGAAGTTGATGTGCGTATAATCATAATTGGCCAGTGACGGCTTGGCATGCACCATCTCTGCCATACTACCTTCCCCACCCATAGCCTCGAACATGTTCCAGAAAGCGACAGCCTCATCCGCCGCCAAATTCTGTTGATAACGAACCAGATTCTTGATACCGGGCATGGTACGCAGCTCCCCTTCTTCGGTCTTATAGTCCCTATCGCCCACGCTGACTATGAGGATGGCTGCTTGCGGAAAGGCCTCCTTGAGATGCTGCACCGTTGTCTGCATGCCGGCAATGTACTTGTCGTAATTCCGTCCGCGCTCTGTAGCCACATTCAGTCCGTACTGCAGGATTATCAAATCGTAAGGACGCTGTTCATTGAACTCACGCATCATCCACACGGGAACAGAGCGGAGGGAAAGGCCGGAGCTGCCACGCAGTGAGAAGTTATCCAGCACAATGCCGGAAGTACCGTCCATGGCAAGGCCATAAAACAAGGTGGAGTCCGCACTTTCCACCGTCCAACGGACAGAACCGATATTTCCCTCTACCGTCATCTCCTGCAAATCATCAATCGGCTCAAAAGTCTCGGTAGTTGCTTCGCCACGATTGACGCGGACAGAAAGGGTGGTTGTGCCACGGTTATAGAAAAAAATACTGGCACGCTGGCAAGTATCCAGACGGGAGGCATAGTTCTTCTGCCCCCGCAGTTCCACATAAGCACCGGTATTCGGAATAAAGTAATGTCCGGAGACTCCCAGCTTGCTACGGTCAAAGAACACGGAGTCCATGACAGAATGACTCTGCCATCCGCTGAAGGAATGACGCACTGTAGGACGGAAGCCACTGGTCATGGACGTAATGGTGACAAAACCTACTCCGCAACCGCCATATTTCTGCTGAAGCATCTCGCGTAAATCAGCCGTCAGAATATCCGCTTCGATAAAGGAGTCGCCGAAGTAGGCGATACGAACCGGACGGGGTGCTTTGGCAAGCTCGTCGAGCGCCTGATAGAACCGCGTCATGCCACGCATGGTAGAATCGCTGTAATCTTCAATGCACGTCATGCCCGCACGGCAGGTGTCCACAAAGGCGGGCTTCACCTTCGGGGGCGGAGGCAGCAGGCTGTCCGGCTCACTCACCGGCTTGGAAGGACGACGCACGTCCCCCAAGATATCCACACGCCTCAGCACACGGCCACCCATCGTAATACTTGGCAACAGATGCATCAGCAACAATGCACCCCATACGATAAACGCCAACAGACCCGTATATTTCAATGAATTCTTTTCCATACCTAATGTGGCCGCAAAGATATAGATATAGGTTGAAAAAATCTCTCCGGACAAAAAAGAATTATCCCCAAAGAAACAAGATTTTTTCTCCGGGGATAACGGTTATAGACAGAGCAGACCCGATTAAATGGTCTGTTCGATATTCCAAACAAAAGCACGGAGTCCGAGTTGCTCGGTCTCCTTGTCCATCCGGTGGAGCGCTTCGAGCAACGGAGCCACCTTAGCCTCATCTATGATAGTGATGATGGCGGAACACATACTGGGCCAGGCATGGCTGCCATAGTGCGGTTCCCCCGTCTTACTGCCACGCCCCTGTACTTGCTGCCAATAGCTGAAGCCGCGGCAGTTGTGGCGGTCAAGCAATGCCATGATACGTTCAAAGAACGCTTGGTCGAATGTTATAAATACTGATTTCACG
>OHUU01000475.1_pt1 | contig 13748 bp, 15 predicted proteins | sample 1579271 | NCBI WGS metagenome assembly OHUU01 (sample SAMEA3882556, study PRJEB24775) | human gut metagenome | biome: human-associated habitat; feature: intestine environment; material: feces | place: Netherlands | collected 2009/2010 | reverse complement strand
TCCATCAGAAGGTATTTGAGCCTCTGTTCTTGTATCACTGCGATAAAGCAGGCTATCTGGTATGGGGCGAGCAGGGCTGTTGGGGACTGGATTACAGCAATCCCGCAGCATTAAAATATTTCCTGCCTGAGTGGATGGAAGCCTTGGAGAGAGACTTCAACCATCCCGCCATCATCGGCTGGTGTCCGTTTAATGAGACATGGGATTATGAGGGAAGAAGGCAGGATGACAGCTTACTGGCCAATGTGTATAAGATGACAAAGCTGTATGACACCACCAGACCCTGCATTGATACCAGCGGAAATTATCATGTGGTGACGGACATCTATGACTTACACAATTATGAGCAGGATCCGGCAAAGTTTGCAGCAACCTACGAGTCCTTTAAACAGGGAGGTGATTTGGAAGATAATCATGGCTACAGGCAGACACCTGTAAAGGGTATCCCTACCTTTATCAGTGAGTATGGCGGTATCAAGTGGGACGAGGAAGGTGTTGAAAAGGATGGCTGGGGCTATGGTGCAGGTCCTGCTACCAAGGAGGAATTCCTGAACCGATATAAGGGACTGACCGATGCCCTTTTGGACAATCCCCATATGTTTGCCTTCTGCTATACCCAGCTGTATGATGTGGAGCAGGAGTTAAACGGTCTGTATACCTATGAACGTAAACCCAAGTTTGATATGGATGTGATAAAGGCAATCAATGCCCGTAAGGCAGCAATCGAGGATTAAAAGCATCCCGCAGAGTATAAAAGAAAGCGTGTGAGAGACATTGGGGTCTGACCCTCTTACAATTTATTTGGTGCCTTGATCCTGCTGCTTTTTTTCTTCCGCAGAACAGAAAAAGCGTATTTTTATCATAAGGGTCAAGTTCAAACTGAAAGCGTACAATAGAAGCCAATCCATCGATCCCCCGGCGGAGATCCGTATAACCGGGGGCCAGATAAACTTTTTTGAAGTGTGAAACAGCGGCATCATTCAACATGACTAAATGACTCTACCAGACAAGGGAGCAACTGAAGAAAATATATCTGCCGAAAGTCCATTTCCGTGAGAGTATGAAACTTTTTCAGACACGCTCTAGAATAGGATTGGAAATTTCCGGCAATAATATACATGCCGGAAGAATAGACAAAGAACAGGAATGGAGTGACTTAAAAAAGCTTCTCCGAGAGTATGAAACTTTTTCTGTAAAATAATGTTTATAAGGTTCTTCTATGATACAATAAATATCATTAGGAGGGCCTTTTATTATGGCAAGACAAAAGAAACCTGTACATCGTGTACAAATGACAGAAGGAAAACGAAACATCATCCATCAGCTCCTGGAAGAGTACGATATCCAGTCTGCAGAAGACATTCAGGATGCGCTCAAGGATCTTTTAGGCGGCACCATTAAGGAAATGATGGAAGCTGAAATGGATGATCATCTTGGTTACGAAAAATCCGAACGCTCAGATAATGATGATTATCGCAATGGTTATAAGCGGAAACAGGTCAATAGCCGGTATGGCTCGATGGAAATCGAAGTGCCACAGGATCGCAAATCAACGTTTGAACCACAGGTTGTGAAAAAAACGTCAGAAAGATATTTCCGATATTGATCAGAAGATCATTTCCATGTATGCCAAAGGAATGACTACCCGGCAGATTTCCGAAACCATCGAAGATATTTATGGCTTTGAGACCTCGGAGAGTTTTATTTCCGATGTAACCGATAAGATCCTGCCACAGATCGAAGACTGGCAGAACCGGCCGTTGGACGAAGTCTATCCCATTCTCTACATCGACGCAATTCACTATTCCGTAAGAGATAATGGTGTGATCCGAAAGCTTGCAGCTTACGTGATTCTTGGAATCAACACGGAAGGAAAGAAAGAGGTTCTGACCATCAGCGTTGGCGACAACGAAAGCGCAAAATACTGGCTTTCCGTTATGAACGAACTGAAAAACCGGGGTGTCAAAGATGTATTAATCATCTGTGCAGATGGTTTAACCGGCATCAAAGAAGCAATCGCTGCTGCTTTTCCAAAAACCGAGTATCAGCGCTGTATCGTACACCAGGTAAGAAACACACTGAAATATGTCCCTGACAAGGACAGAAAAGCATTTGCAGCGGATCTGAAGACCATTTATCAGGCCGCAGATGAAAAGAAAGCGCTGGCAGCCTTAGATCGTGTAACTGAAAAATGGTCTCCCAAATATCCGAATTCCATGAAACGCTGGAAGGATAACTGGGATGCCATCTCTCCAATTTTCAAGTTTTCAACGACGGTCAGAACGGTGATTTATACCACCAATGCGATTGAATCCCTGAATTCCACCTACCGGAAGCTGAATCGGCAGAGAAGCGTATTCCCAAGCGATACGGCCCTTTTAAAAGCGCTGTACCTGGCCACTTTTGAGGCTACGAAAAAATGGACCAGTACGATTCGAAACTGGGCGCAGGTATATGGCGAACTGAGTATTATGTACGAAGGTCGTCTTCCAGAATAACGAGTAAACCGACGATCAAGACAGGCGGAAAACCGCCTGCTCTTGACATGCCATTCAACAACTGTTATATATAAAACAAGGGTGAGAAGCCTGATTTTCAGGCTTGCCACCCTTGCATATCATAGAAGAATCTTATTTACAGACTTTTTCTCACAGTCTCCAAGAAGCATATATGTTCCTAATTCTTTACTTCTTTTTTCAAACATAAATTTCGTTGTATAGTTGATCAAAAAGCATATCACAAAAATAATAAGAATATTTACAGCGAACAATGAATTCTTAAATGCATCCATACTGGAACATAACTTTACAATTTCATCAGAATTTGCCACCAAATTAAAAGCAAATATAAGAGAAAAGGATGCAGTAACGGTTATCAGATAAATCAAATAATCTTTAATATTTCTTTTTGTATTTCTATACGCTAACTTACCTAACATTTCCCACTTCACCTCCGAGCAAGGTTAATATATCCAGTATTTCATTGAAGAAATCTTTTCTGCTTTTTTCCCCTCTGAAAATTTCATTGAATATTTTACCGTCTTTCAAGAACAAAATACGTTCACAGAAAGACGCACTAAACGGGTCATGTGTTACCATTAAAATAGTAGCCTGCATTTTCTTGTTGATTTCAGACATTGTTTCCAGTAATAATCTGGAAGCTTTTGAGTCCAAAGCTCCCGTCGGTTCATCAGCTAAAATCAGTTTCGGTTCATTGATTAAGGCTCTAGCACAAGCACAACGCTGTTTTTGTCCGCCAGAAACTTCATAAGGAAATTTCGATAAAATATCACGAATACCCAATTTATCGGCGATAGCATGAACTCTTTTCTCAATATCAGTAGGGTTCTGTTTGTTGATAACCAATGATAAAGAAATGTTTTCTCCAATCGTTAAAGTATCTAAAAGGTTGAAATCTTGAAAAATGAACCCTAAATTTTCACGTCTGAAATCAGCAAAATCTTTATCCTTGATTTTGGTAATATCTTGATTATTGACTGTAATGTGTCCGCTGGTTACAGTATCAATCGTAGAGATACAGTTTAATAGGGTAGTCTTTCCAGAACCACTAGCTCCCATGATTGCGACAAATTCGCCCTTATCTACATACATAGAAATACCGTCTACTGCCTTTGTGATATTTCCAGAGTTACCCCCGTAGTATTTTTTTACTTGCTCTAAATTTAAAATGTGTTCCATTAAAAATCGCTCCTTTCTTCCTGCCACATTTATTTGTTTTGGAATACAATTAAATTATAGCAAGGGCAGTATTCAATTACACTTACAGTTTTGAAAGTAAACAGAGAGTAAAAGAGCCGTGATAATGCAGATCACAATTTTGTGAAGCATTTCCACGACCCTTTTATTATAATTTTGCCTTTGTCTTTTTCGTAATGATATAAATATATTCTTCTGGTGTAGGGCGTTTATTCCCAAAATACTTTTTGAAATTTGCCTGCACCTCTGGGTCGGTGCTATTCATAGCTTCATCAATCGTAGCTTCAATATCCGCCCGAACATCAGCCAATGATACACCGCCAGCTTTTGCACCAGCTTTCAATGCCTTTTTTATATCTCTTTTGTTCAGTCCTATCATATTCATACCTCAATTCTACTTTTTAAAGCTAATAAGTTTTCCATTGTATTTTACAATGATGAATATGATATAAAACACTCCTACAACAATCAAAATAAGACCTATGTAATAGCCTAATTCAGAATGAGAGATTAAATTGATAATCGGCATAACAAGAATACCAATACTAACCAGTAAAGTGCCTATTCCTATTTTTTTTGTAAACACCTTTTTATCTTTAGGGTCAAGTTGTGTATAATGATAACCATGTAATAAAGTAATATTCTCTTTTATTCCTATTTGATAAGATATAAAAAGTAAAAACAATCCTATAACTATTTCAACAATCAATTCCTCTAATTCCATAATCGTTCTCTCCTTTAATCAAAATAAAATAATTCTTCAAATTTTTTATCTAAAGCTATACAAAGCACTAATGCCAATTTTGCTGTTGGATTGAATTGTCCAGTTTCAATAGAACTAATTGTATTCCGAGAAACCCCGACTAGTTCAGCTAATTCTGTTTGTGATAATTTTTTTTCTTTTCGTACAGTTTTTAATCTGTTTCGCAAAATTAAATGTTCGTCCATTCTATAAACCTATCATTAAAAATTTATAAAAGTAATACCCCATAAATAGAAGAAAGAATAAAGCAATAACAAATTTGGATTTATTTTTTGAAATATGTGCTTCATAACCCATAGAGCCAAATGCCACAGACCCAATAATTGTCATTATGTCATAGTAGGGTTCTTTACAAACTGCTTTAATGAGAAGAATTAAAATGCAGATAAATAAAACAAACATTAAGCCAAAAGATTTCCCTTGAAGTTTAATATGTTTTTCGTATTCATCAAGATATAGATTCTCTTTTTTGTTTTGTGATAGTATTTTTTCTTTATCCATTATATAACGCTCCTTTCAAATAATACCAAGTACACTTGTCATTTATATTATAGCATTCGGTCATTACAAGTCAATATTTTTGCACAGTTTTCTTGTCGTTTTGTAAAAGCGTGCAAATCTGATAGGAAATGCACGCTATATCATTTATCCTACAATCTTCCAGTTACTATCCTTATGTAGCACAAGCTCATACTGCGATACCTGCGTCGCTTTTGTCTGAATATCAAGGAATTTCACGGCTACCTTGACTTCCACATTGTCCCCGTCCTTTGTAAAGATAGGGTTTACCAGTTCAGAATAAAGGTAGTCCCTGCCGATAGGTTCAATCACATTTCCCAATACATAGTAAGCAAGCTCTTTTTCCGTCGCTGTTGGGTACAGCTTAAAGAATGTTTCCAGAAAAGCGGTAGCGTCATTTACCGTATCAGCGTCCACGCTTGCGTCTGCTTCTGGTGTCTTAGGCTCATAGTCTGATTTTTCGATTGCTGGTGCAAGGGTAGGGTTCTGAACGATTACCATATCCCCGTCAGCGTCCACATGGACTTTTACAATATAGGTTGCTTTCACATTGCTTGTCTGTTCTCCCTCTTTTATCTGCTGATCTACTTCGTAGGTAGCAGAAAAAGTGTCCGTTCCCGACTGTTCGATACTCCATACAATCACATCTGTAACTGTGGAGCTGGTCGGTATATCCGTTCTGATTGTATCAACATTCAAGTCTTGCAATTCCTTTGTCAGATAACCGTTGATTGCCTGCGTCCTTGCTTCAATCGCTTCTTTGCTGTTATTCCATGTGTAATAGGACTTCGCAAAGTTTTTCACGAAATTTTCTATCCCGTTGGTGTCCTGCAAGCGAAGTTCAATGATTTCTTTTTCATGGGTCGTGTGCTGGTCGATAGCGGTAAAATTCTTATATACCCCAAAGCTCACGCTTGCGATAAGCACCACCCATAACGCAATCACGGTTTTCTTATGTATGCCTACCTTGACAGTACGCACCTTTTTTTCTTTGACATTTTCTGTCTGTTTCTTATTCTTCTTAAACATATTTTTCAAGTCCTTTCTATTGTTTTACTCGTCCTGCACCGATTAAGTGCTGTTGCCAGTAACTACTACTTAGGTCTGCATATCCTATCGGGTCGCCTGCATGGTACATCTGATTATTTCCTACATAGATACCGACGTGTGTTACATAACTTCCAGCGTTATAAGTGGAATGGAAAAATACCAAGTCCCCAGCCTTTGCCTGCGAGAGTGGAAGATGTTGGGTAGCGTCATACTGTGCTTGTGCGGTTCTCGGTAAGGAGATACCAGCTTTTCCATAGCACCATTGCACAAGTCCGCTACAATCAAAGGAAGTGTTCGGGTTACTGCCACCATACACATACTTCCAGCCTTGATATTTCAACGCTTCATTCATAATCGCTTGTGCCGTCGCATTATCAAAGTGTGCCACGGTCAGATATTGATTGACTAATTCCACATAGAACATATTTCCATAGCCATACCGCCAGCCCCCGTTCTTTGCAACAGCTATCGGATTGGTATAGGTTACTTTCTTTCCACCCGATTTCTCACGGGCGAAGCTCTCTGCTAGATTAAAAGTGTGCTTTTTTCCCTTTCCTGCCACATATCCCACATAGCCACCGCCATAGTTATAGGACTGTATCGCTACATTCAAATCGTCGATACCTTGATTTTTGCAGGAAGAAAGCAGGGACGCAAAATACTTACACCCCTGCTTGATTGAGCTTTCCGTATCTAAAGAGTTGGGCGGTAAGCCAAGACTTTCCGAACTCTGCATAACATCTTCTGCCGTACCGCCACTTTCTACTTGAATGATAGCCAATAGCACATTGACATACTCGGAAATGCCGTATTCTCTGGCATATTTTTCCACCATAGGCTGATGTTTCAAGACTTCTGCGGATAAGTTCATACCCGTAATGCCAGAAGAAAAATTGCTGTTCTCGTCGTCGCTGTCCGCACTAATCAAGACACCAAAGAAAAGCACCAGAGAAAAGAGGATAGGAAACAGACTGCCAATGATAGCGATATGTTTCAGTTTCATTTTTTCTTCTGTCCTTTCTTCGTTACAAGGTTACGGGTTTTCTCTGTGGTCTGCTGGTTCTTCTGGACGCTCTGGGTCTGCTGAACCTTTATCCTGCGGTCTTTGGTGTAATTCTGGCGTGTTTCCTGCGATACCACTTTTTCTACATTCTGCCTATGTACTGGCTGTGCCGACTGGGTCGCTTTCTTATCAGAAGCACCAGAAGATAACGGACGCTCTTTGATAACATTTGTCTTGACTGGCTCACTTGCTTTTGAAGTGGTCGCTGTGGCAGGACGTTTGACTTCCTGCATTTTTTCCGCACTCGGCTTTGGAATGGTTGAAGCTGTGGCTGGTCGCTCATGGGGACGGGTAGCTCCCGTTGTCGCTGATCCGTCAGCCTTTCGCTGTGCGTGCCTTGCTTCTTGTGCCTTTTGAAGCTCCATACGTTTGTCAGCGATATTCTGTCTATGCTGTTCCTGCTTTTCCAAACGTCCCGTCTGTCTGGACTGCTGTTCCTGCACCATGCCACGCTTAAAGTCGGACACGCTGGACTTTGCCTTTTCCTTTGCGGAATACACCGCATAAGCGGTCTGTGTCGGCATATCCTTGATATTCTCTTTGACAGCGTTTGCCTTGTCTTTCACTTTATTTTTCGTATCTAAGACAGCACCCACCTTTGAGCCTGCACGCTGTCCCATGCTGGAAGTGGTATTGCCCCGACTGCTTTTTGTGGCTGTGTTCCTTGTCGCTTTTCCGTTTGAAATCGTGCTACCTGCCACCGCACCAGCGACACCGCCAGCCGTAACCGCACCAGCAAGCCGTCTTTCCATACGCCTAGCCCTATGTCGCATAAACAGATACGGTCTGCGGAAAATTCTTCGTCCCATGCTTTGACTGTCATTAGCGTTCAAAGAGAACATACTCATTAAGTCGCCCAGCTTCATGTAGATACCAGCGAAACATACTATCTGCAAGAACGCCACCATGAAAAACGGGTAATCTGTGGAAATATTATAAAACATACTGGAAATGCTGAACGCCACCGTTACAATGAGCGTTATTCCTGCCCGTGTCATTATGGTATTAAATACCCTTACGATTGCCTGCTTTGCCATGCTTTCATAGCTCGGTATCATGGAAAGTAAAAAGCTGATAGGTAAAAACATTGCAAAGATAATAAAAAGTATCTGGCTAAACAACATCATGCCAGTAAGCAAGAACACAAATATCGTGATACCTAAGTTGAAGAACAAGAGGAAGAACACCATACCTAAACGGTTTACGACCTGCGGTATCGTCAGATTGTTGTTGTCGTTATCCTCGATTTCTGTTTTCACGACTTCCTCTCTGGTCTTTCCGTCCTCGTCCTCTGGACTTGCTGATACAAGAGCTTCTACACGGTCTGTCCCGATTTCTTCTGCGTTGCTGTTCCCGAATTGCAGAAGTAGCCACGGCTGTTCCACTTGAATAGAAAATAGGCTGTCCCGTATCAAGTCCACGCTGTCCTTGCCCTCGCTGTCAGAATTAGGGAGCATGATTTTTGTTCCCAAGTCCAAAGAAGCGGTACTGATGTCTGATGAAAACTCATTTATCTTTTTGATGTAATCGGGAGCATAGGCAATAAATGAAGCGGACAGCACGAACACCACCACAAAGTTAATAACAGCGTGAAGAGCCTTGCTGGTTTCCCGTTTGATAAGTCCCGTATAGGCAACATAAAGTCCCACCACTAAGATAATGAGAAGCAGGAAACCAACATAAAAGCCAGAGCTGGAAAAACCGTTCTGTGTTACGCCTGCAAGGGTCTGTATGCTCTTTCCGATACTGTCTGCCATATCGTTAATAAAATCAAGTTTATAGGCTTCCTGCACCACATAGCCCGTGGCATTGCTTAAATAAAGGCTTATCGTCCAGACAAAATTGGTAATGCAGTAAAGCCCGTACTGTACCGATTTTCCGATACCGTCCAGCCAGTTCCACGGCAACCACGACCAGCTATTATCCACATAAAAATCAAGCTGGTAGTTGGAAAGGGGATATTTTGAGTAAAGATTTTCTGCGTTTATGGTATCGTCCACAAGCCCCGTCGCATGAGCCACCGTCCCCAAAAGTGAAAGCAGGATAAGGGAGAGTGCCACCACGAACAGAGCCATTTTGAGAAAGTGGAAAATCTTCCTTTTTGTGAACGCACCTTTTATCCTTTCTTTCATCACTCCACCTCATTTCTCTGTACGGGCGGTCTGGTATCAAAGGCGTGTAGCAGTTCTTCAAAAACGGGGTGTATCTGTACCACACCGACACGCCCGTATAAGTCCTGCAATAAGCATTGTCCGTTCTCCAAATCACGAAGTCGCTTCTGGTTGTTTTCGTCGTCCTTGTCGATACCGAAAAATTCTAAGGTCTGTTTTATCTCGTTGATGTCAGTAGAACGGAAAGCGAATTTTAAGCCGATATTGTTTTTCAGACTTTCCTTTGAAACATCATAGGCAGACTGGGTAACAAAATAAACGCCTGCCTGCATAGCTCGTCCAGCACGAACCAGCTTGTTAGAGAGCGTTTCTCCTTGTGCCACATTTAAGAACGCCCACGCTTCGTCAAGGTCTACAATCTTAAAAATACTTCTGTCCGAATGGATAAAATCAAGGGCAAAGGTACTAATCACAATCAGCATAGACACCGACAATAATTCAATGGTCGTGTATTCCTCAAAAGTGGTATCTTTATCTGGCAACACAAGGTCGGCTACTTGAATGATATTGAGCTGGTTATCCAGACTGATAGCATTTTCTACCGTACCGTCTGAAAACAGCAGGTGTGCAAAGTCGTAGTCCGTGAAGCTGTCGATATGGTCTGCGATATTTCTTGATATGGGCGTATCTTCACGGCGTAGCTCGTCTATCACATGGAGCAAGCCCCGACTGTCGCTCTGGGTAACGGAACGCACCGCTTTTCGTAACACGGGGAATTTTTCGCCGTCCCTAGAGGAAATACCCGTAAGGAATGTTAAGATGTCGATTGCCAGACTTTCAGCGTCTTTTACATTCTTCATAATCACGAATGGGTCAAGAAGTCCTGCATTGTCCTTGTCGCTGGTAAGATTTACGATATTGATTTCATGGGCTATCTCTGGGAGCGTTTCTTTCCAGTTGCCACGCTCTGATTTAGGGTCTAAGATAACCGCTTGTCCCCCAAACAACACCGAATAATACACCAGAAGATTGTTGCAGAACGATTTACCACCGCCAAGCGAACCGACAAAAGCAGAAGCAAGGGCGTTGGTAACTGTTCCTTTTACACCCTGCGAAGCTAAAGACGGTTGCAGGTACACATTTCTTCCCGTATCAACGGAATAGCCCATATAGATACCCGTAGTTTCCCCTAACTGCTGTGTTGCTCCAAAGCCCAGCCCAGCTAAAAAATCTGATTTTACATACTGCACATAGTCATTGATATATCGCTTGCTGGCTGGTAAAAATTCAGAATGAAGCCCCAGCATATCCCCAGCAGGACGCACCAGCTTTACATTGAGGTCGTCGTAAAAGTCTTTGACTTCATCACAACGGCGTTTCAGCTCGTCAAGATCGGGTGCAGACACCCGTATCACGTAGCTTAACTTATACATACTTTCTTTTGTCTGGTCTAAGTCCGTTTCCAGCTCGTCCACGCTGTCTAATGCGTCCACCACATTTGAGCTGGTTTCATTTCCTGCTTGATAAGCGTGATTGTCAAGGTCTTTCAATTCCTTTTTCTTATTTCTTACTGTGGTAAGTGCTTTTCGGTTCTCCACGATTTCTACATTCATAGAAGTATCAACGGGGAATGTGAATTGCTGTTGCTGGAAATAGAAGATTTCACTTGACGGAAAATCAAGCTCGCCGACAATCGCATTGACGGTAAAATAGGACACATAGCTTTCCTTGTCCTCATGTTCCAATCGTAAATACCGCTGGCTTTCCTCAATCACACACCTTGTCGGACGGATAAGGTCGTAGTATTTTATCAGTGTTTCTTTCTTCAATTTCTTCTTTGGTAGCTGGTACTCATAATCTTCATAGGCGATACCGTCCCTGCCGTAAAGATGTTCCATGAGATACCCAAAATCATTGATTTCCAAGCGACGCACCTTAAAGCGACGGGAGATTTTATTTTCCAGTAACTTTTCCATTTTCATGTAACGGTTGATTTCATCATTCGGCATGGAAACAAAATCATTCATCAGCGTGTGGTTCACTTCATGGAGAAATTCCGTGAACGTCAGCCACGCCGATTTTTTGATGTTCTTCAGATTGAGCTGTTCTTCCGTAACCATGAGCTTAAAGCCAAGAAAAAAGCGGTAGTCCACTTGATTGTCCCCAATCATAGATACTAACGCTTCGGTCTGTTCGTCTATCTTCTGATAGGCAACTTCCTTTAGTTTTCCCGTTACCAGTTTCTTTGACTGCTCCTGCATACTTCGTATGGAGCTTTCCGTGGCAATCTGCAAGGCATGAATTTTACCCTCACGGGACTGTGCGATAAGCTGTCGGAAACTGTCATGCACGATAAATTTCTGCTCTGCGGATAGAAAAGAATAGTTGTACGGTATCAGCTCATAATAGGCAAACACTTCATTGTCCTTGTTCCAGACAAGGTTATTGTCAATATATTTTATCGGGAACATAGTTCACACTCCTTACTGCCGTGATTGTTTCATTCAATATCTGCTTATGCAGTTTTACGGCTTTTCCTGCATAAGTGATTTTTGGTCGCAGGGCATAGGTTATCTGTGATTTCAAAAAGCTGTACGGCTTCTTTCCGTCAAAGGTTTTCTGCGACATAAACCAAGTGAGAGCAACGGGAATACCGAAGTATTTGAGAAATGCTCCCTCAATCATGGAAAGTGGGGGAATATCCCCAAACAGAATGATGATAAATTCCGTAATCACAAACCATGTAATCTGTGTAAAAGTAACGGGAAAAGGTAAGTTAAAGTCATTGATTGCATACAAGACTTTTTCCACGTTCCAGATACCCGTATAAGATTTAATCTTTTTCAAGTTCTTTCAGCTCCTTTCAAAATAGAAAAGGACAGCCATTTTCAGACTGTCCCTTAAAAGAGAAATACGCTGTCAGTAGCAACAATGCTTGTCGCTGATCTTCCAGCGTTAATATGGTATCTCGCACATACCTCGGCTTGTTTCAATAAAGCAACCGCCCATATCCAAATCTCGCCCGTAGGCTTCATAGTCAATGTAGTTCTGTAAGCTGGGTGGAATGTCGCCAAGTGCCTGCAATTCGTCTATGTAGTAGTAGGCAACGTCTGTCATGGTTTCACAGTCGGGATAATAATAAATATCGTCCTTGTGTTCCACGACTTCTTCCAGCGTCCCGTAGTGGCTGATAAATTCGTCCAGACACTCTACGATATAGTCGGGAAGTTCCTCTATCATTTCATACATCTCATTGAGTTCTTCAATGGAAACATACTCGCCAATCGCAATAGGGAAGTTGTCGGTATCATGGATAGCGTATTCCTCATACTGTTCATTCAAGCCGATTTTTTCTTTCACATCTTCCTCGTCAATAGGAAATGTGAACCAAGCACCGACTAAATAGCCCTCATTGTATTTGCCAAGATTAGCAATGTAAACCGCCATATCATCAACCATAAGCACCACCTCATTTCCTACTCTGGCAGTTCAAAGATACCGTGTTCTGTTACTAAAAATTTCCCGTGTTCCTGCAAGTGAGAAGCATAGGCTTCAAAGTCAAAGTAGTATTCTTGACAGTCCTCGGATAAATGCTTGAACGTCGGGTCGTTCATCAGCTTTTGCCTTGCAACATCTATCATGCTTTTGCAGTCGGGATAAACGGTAATCACGTTCCTGCAAATATAAAGTGCTTCTAAATTCTCAAACACCGTAAGTAGTGATACATATTCTTCCTGCATATCACTTGAAAGCTGGCGGTACATAAAATCTAATTCGTTGAGCTGATACACGCTGGTTTGTTCGTGGACTTCATCAGCATAAGGCAACACCTTTTCGATAATACGGTAATCCCCACTTTCTGCACCGACACCTAACTTTTCTTCAAACTCGGCAACATCTATCGGCAGGTCAAACCAGTATGATATTGTTTCTTCGCCAGTTGTTCCTCTCGTTTCCACCAGCACCCTTGTTTCCTGCATTGTTCCTCACGTCCTTTCTGTTGTTTCATCACATCTTTTAAGGTCTGGTACGACATACCAAACACATACTTTGAAAAATCTTCTAACTGTCTTTCTTCATAGTCGGCAGGGTTCAGTCGTTTCATTTCATGCCACACTTTACGCTTGTAAGAGGGCAGGTCGGAAATGTATTCACAGCCGACTTTTGCCTGCATATCCTAAAAAATATCGTTCATTTCATCACTCCAATCTGAAATTTAGGTAAGAAAAAAGCAGTCAATCCTAAGACTAACTGCTCTGTGTATATCTGGTATTAGATTATGAAATTGAGTTTATCAATTCTTGTACTTCATTAAAAAATCTGGATAAATGAAAACCATCTGCAACGGCATGATGTATATTCATTGTAAGAGGCATTATATATCTTTCTCGCTCTAATTCATATTTACCCCAAGTAATAACTGGTGCAAGAAATTTCCCTTCGTCAAAAACATGAACATCAAAATGATTGTATTTTACCCATGGCAAACAAGATACATCAAAAAAGTTCAAAGGTTGATTTGCTAC
>OHUU01000422.1_pt1 | contig 14929 bp, 17 predicted proteins | sample 1579271 | NCBI WGS metagenome assembly OHUU01 (sample SAMEA3882556, study PRJEB24775) | human gut metagenome | biome: human-associated habitat; feature: intestine environment; material: feces | place: Netherlands | collected 2009/2010 | reverse complement strand
TCAAATTCATGCTTAATCGCAAGATACAGGAAGAAGCAAGCCACTGCGATCATAACGTAATTGCCCCAGTCCAGATTAAAAAACGCCGTCTGGTGAAGCAGGTTGTTTAAAGTTTCAGTAATCATTTTTTCACCTCCGGTTTTTTCTTACAACGGGCATTAGTTCATGGTTGCAAGAACGTCACCGGATTCTACTGCATCGCCTACTGCTACATTGATGGTTGCTACTGTGCCATCCTGCGGTGCTACAACCGGGATTTCCATCTTCATGGCTTCCAAAATGATGATAACTTGTCCCTTCTTTACTGTATCGCCGACATTTACTTTGATATCGAGGATTACACCGGGAAGCGGAGATTTTACACCTGATTTGCCTGTAGAAGGAGCAACCGGTTTCACTACCTGGGTCGGAGCAGGAGCCGGAGTGGTAGGACGGGTTACCGGTTTAACAACCACTTTAGGTGCCTTTTCCATTTCTACCTTGTAGGGGGTACCGTTCACTTCTACATGAGCGATATTTTCATCGATATCTCCAATGGTAACTTTATATGTATTACCGTTGATTTTATATTTATATTCTTTCATCGTTTTATCAATTTATAGGTGGTTACTTTTTCAGAGGAGTTTCACGTAATGTGTAAATCTTCGAACTCCATGGTGAATAGCTGCGTTTTACACGGGTGATAGTAAGAACGGTGTCTTCCACATCGTGTACATCGCTTTGCATCTCGTGCATGGCCATGGCAATGGCAGCAAATATCTCTCCCGGAGCTTCGCCCAGTTTCTTTTCTTTGGCTTCTTGTTTGTCGGTAATACCTTTTACCTTCATGGCATTGCGCTTGCTCAGGTTTACAGAAATCTTACCTACACATTTGAAGAGAATGAAAAGTAAAAGAAGACCGCAGAATACAACGCTCATAGCAGAGATGGCCATACCGATACCACTACCGTCGTGTTCTTCGAATTTTTCCATCTTTGCATGACTGTTGATAGTCTTGTTATTGGTGCTCGGAGTCACATATTTGTCTGCGCTGGAACCTTTCACCTCCCATTCATTTGCTGCGTCGCTGACACGTGCGTATGATTGGTTTGCTTGCAATGTACCTGCCGGAACAATAATCTGATCCAATAATTTTTTGCCTGAATCATACAATCCAATCCAATTGTCGGTTGCGGCATTCAGTGTAAAATTAGTGTGGAAAGTACCGCGGTTGGGTTCGCCGTCTGCCCAGAATAAAGCGTGCTGGCGAGGTTTGACCAAAGTCAATACATCACCTTTAGGGATAAAATAAGTAGCAGTATCTCCAGGCTGGCTGCTCACCTTCAGTAAACAACCGGCAAGGTCTGCGCTACCAAATGATCTATTGAATATTTCAATCCATGCGCTGTGTACTCCGTAGTCATCTTGGAAATTGCTTTCATTTTCAATCAGCACTTCATTCAGTACCAGCTTGGTGTTTGATTTCTGTTCTCCACAAGAACATAAACCCACCATCAGCAGCAAAGAAAGGAATATTCCTATATTTAATTTCTTCATGTTCAATTCTCAATTTTTAATTTTTAATTAAAGAGGAATATTACCATGCTTCTTAGCCGGATTGGTTAATTTCTTAGTCTGCAACTGTTGCAATGCACGGATGATGCGGAAACGGGTATTACGCGGTTCAATCACATCATCAATATAGCCATATTTGGCAGCATTGTAAGGATTGGCGAACAGCTTGGTGTATTCAGCTTCTTTTTCGGCTAGGAATGCGGCAGGATTTTCCTGTTCTTTGGCTTCGCGGGCGTATAATACTTCTACTGCACCTGCACCACCCATAACGGCGATTTCGGCAGTAGGCCATGCATAATTCATATCACCGCGAAGTTGTTTACAGCTCATTACAATGTGAGATCCGCCGTATGATTTACGCAGGGTAATTGTTACTTTGGGTACAGTCGCTTCGCCGTAAGCATACAGCAACTTGGCACCGTGGAGGATTACACCGTTGTATTCTTGTCCTGTACCCGGAAGGAATCCCGGAACATCTACCAATGAAACAAGAGGTATATTGAAAGCGTCGCAGAAACGTACAAAACGAGCACCTTTGCGTGACGCATTGCTGTCAAGCACACCCGCCAGGTATTTGGGCTGGTTGGCAACAATACCTACAGACTGGCCGTTGAAACGTGCGAAACCAATGATGATATTTTTAGCGTAGTGAGGTTGGACTTCCAAAAACTCACCATTATCTACGATGGCGCTGATCACCTCATACATATCGTATGGTTTGTTGGGGCTGTCGGGGATAATTTCGTTCAAAGAGTCTTCCAGACGGTCGATAGGATCGGTACAGTCTACATAGGGAGCTTCTTCCAGATTGTTCTGAGGAATATAGCTTAACAATTTGCGGATCATGGCTAACCCTTCTTCTTCCGTCTTGGCAGTAAAATGAGTAACACCGGATTTGGTAGAATGAACGCTTGCACCACCTAAGTTTTCCTGGCTTACATCTTCACCTGTAACAGTCTTTACCACTTTCGGTCCGGTAAGGAACATATATGATGTGCCTTCCATCATCAAGGTGAAGTCTGTCAGCGCAGGAGAGTAAACAGCTCCGCCTGCACAAGGACCGAAAATACCTGAAATCTGTGGAATAACACCTGAAGCAAGAATATTGCGTTGGAAAATTTCAGCATAACCGGCCAGCGCATTGATACCTTCTTGAATACGTGCGCCACCCGAGTCATTGATACCGATACAGGGAGCACCCATTTTCATGGCTTGATCCATTACTTTGCAGATTTTCAGAGACATTGTTTCTGACAGAGAACCGGCAGAAACAGTGAAATCCTGTGCAAAGATGTAAACTAAACGTCCTTCTATGGTACCACAACCTGTTACTACACCGTCGCCCGGATAATGTTTTTTCTCCATGCCAAAATTGGTGCATCTGTGTTCCACAAACATATCCATTTCTTCGAAACTGCCCTCATCCAGCAGCATGGCTATGCGTTCGCGGGCTGTATATTTTCCTTTATCATGCTGTTTTGCAATTGCTTTATCACCTCCACCCATGCGTGCTGTAGCCCGGCGTTCGATAAGCTCTTTTATTTTTTCAAGTTGATTGCTCATTTTACTTATGATTTTACAATTTACGATTAAAAAATAATTCTATTTACGCTTGAACCAGACTAAATATACTGACTTCAATCGTGAATAGTCAGATCTCGTGTGTTATGGTTTTTCGCAAAGCTCAGTCAGGACGCCCAAAGTTGATTTGGGATGTAAAAAAGCAATTTGCAAACCTTCAGCACCTTTACGCGGAGCTTTGTCAATGAGACGGATGCCGGTGGTTTCAGCTTCGGCTAACGCATTTGCCACACCATCTTCCACTGCAAAAGCCAAATGATGCATACCACCGTTGCCATTATTTTTTTCAATGAACTTTGCGATAGTGCTTTCGGGGCTTGTAGGTTCCAGCAGTTCTATTTTAACATCACCTACTTTCAGAAAAGCGGTTTTAACTTTCTGATCCTCTACTGTTTCGATATTGTAGCATTTCAGACCTAATACGTTTTCATAATACGGCAGGGCCTCTTCAATGCTCTTTACGGCAATGCCCAGGTGTTCAATGTGTGAGATTTTCATGATCTTATAATTTTAATAGTTTGGTTTTATACTCAAGTTTTCAGATAAAACTGCACAAAGAAAGTAATTTCGAGTTAAATAAAGAAATATTTCTTCAATTTTATTTCTTATTTGCGAGATGCTTCACAACACTTTAGACAAAAAGACAAAAATGAATTAAATATAGAATTTGCACAAGAGTTTGTTCAGCCACTTCCAACTAAAGCGGAACCAGCGGCGTGTACTGCTCTGCTTGCCGCCAAAGCGGAGTATAAAGTCCCTGTAACCGTGCTTTTTGAACGGTAATCCTGCATCCATGAATTCCAAATGTGCATATCCTTTTTCGTGAGCATAGGTAATAGGTGCCCATACGGCTAGAATACCGGGGTAAAGAAAAGCATAGGTTTTCCGCATACCTCCTGAGAACCACAGATAAGCACTTTCTTTTGAGAAAAGACAGATAGAACCACCGATGATTTTGCCTTTATATTTCACAAGAAACACTTTGGCTAATTCTTTTTCTGGGTTTTGCCATGCTAATAGCCGGAAAAAGCCGATGTCCGGGAAATGTTTTCTTATCTGTGAGGAATAGGCTTTTTTCAACATTCGTGAGAAATCTTGAATATCTTTCTCATTGTCGGCTACTTCCATGATGGCACCGTTTCTCAACGCTTTGTTTATTTGTCTTTTGCGAGACATGCTCAGCCGTTCGTAAGGGACTTTACTGTGCAGTGAGTTACGTACTCTTAGCCAATTAATGGCGAAATAGTTGTTCTTTCTGAAGGCTTTGTATCCGAATAGCGGATTTTCCAAGTTGCGGAACTCGATGAGGAACGATTTGCATAATACTTCGTTGGTGAGATGTTCCAACATTTCCCCGAACAGGTCTTCCTTATTCTGTTCTTCATCAAAATACTCGCCTGTGCCATAAATCTCGCATCGTTTGATGATTGCGGGGGGGAACAAGCGCATACTCTTCCGGATGACAGCCAGCAGTTTGCCTACAGGACGGTTTCCTATATAGGCTACGATAAGCAGAGGTTCGTATCCCCGAGTCATTTCAAAGACATGAAACAACTCGGTAGAATGGAAAATGTTTGTTCCAGGCAGAGGGGGAATGGCATTTCCTTTGCGATATGTACTTAATCTGACAGGCATCTCTAATTGCAAATTTATTGTTTTTTGTTTATCAATCCACATTCTAGTTGTATATTTGTGCAGAAAAATAAATTAACTGAGTATATTATGGAACAATTTAGTGACTTAATAAAGAACAGACGCAGTATGCGTAAGTTCACGGATCAAGAGTTGACACAGGAAGAGGTGGTTGCTTTGTTGAAGGCTGCTTTGATGGCTCCGTCTTCTAAACGTAGCAATTGCTGGCAGTTTCTTGTGGTAGATGATAAGGATATGCTGGAAAAACTTTCCCATTGTAAGGAGATGGGGGCAGCTTTTCTAGCGGATGCTGCTATGGCTGTAGTTGTGATGGCTGATCCGTTGGCTAGTGATGTTTGGATTGAAGATGCGGCAATTGCTTCCATAATGATCCAGTTGCAGGCAGAAGATTTGGGGTTGGGAAGTTGTTGGATACAGGTGCGTGAACGTTTTACCGCTACCGGGATGCCCTCGGGTGAATACGTGCATACGTTGCTTGATATTCCGTTGCAGTTGCAGGTGGTTTCCATTATAGCGGTAGGACATAAGGGCATGGAACGCAAGCCTTTTAATGAGGACCATTTGCAATGGGAGAAAATTCACATCAATAAATTTGGAGGCAAGTAAACGTGGCTGCTGTCAATCATAAGGATACGTATAAAGCTTCTGCGGTGTTTCTCATTGTGATGGGTATGCTTTATCTGATCGATAAGTTTATAGGATTTGCCTCACACGGGTTGCCATGGGTTATGCAGAAAGACAATCTGTTACTGTATGCAGCTGTTATTTTCCTTTGGTTCAAGGCCGATAAGTCAGTAGGAATTGTATTGGCGGGTATATGGCTGATATTGAATATCAGTTTGGTGATAGCTTTGTTGGGGCAGATGTCTGCTTATTTGTTGCCGGCGGCTTTGTTGTTGTTAGGAGTTATTTTATATTTAGTTTCGACCCGATGATGAAAATAGTTCTGATAGGAGCCGGCAATGTGGCTACCCATTTGGGAATCGCTTTACAAAAGGCAGGGTGTCTTATTTTGCAGGTATACAGCCGTACAGAGGAGTCTGCTTCTGCATTGGCTGACAGACTTTTAGTAGACTACACAATTGTGCCGGATGAGATACGTCGGGATGCCGATTTGTATATTGTAGCGCTGAAAGATGCAGTTTTGCGACAATTGGCTCCTGTATTGGTGAAAGGAAGGGAGCAGGCCTTGTTTGTACATACGGCGGGTAGTATGTATGCCTATGGATTTATGGAAGGGGTTGGTAAAACGCTATGGGGTACTTTATCCTATGCAGACTTTTAGCAAGCAGCGTGAAGTTGATTTCAATACCGTACCTTTTTTTATAGAAGCATCTGCTCCGGCAGAAGTGGGAGTGCTGCGTATGGTGGCAGTTCGTCTCAGTCCTAAAGTGTATGAAGTGACTTCCGGTCAACGTAGGCATTTGCACCTGGCGGCAGTCTTTGCTTGTAATTTTGCTAACCATATGTATGCATTAAGTTCACATATACTGGAAAAGCAGGGGATTCCTTTTGAAGTGATGCTTCCGCTGATAGACGAAACTGCCGGCAAAGTACATGAACTTTCTCCCACACAGGCGCAGACAGGTCCGGCTGTACGCTACGATGAAAACGTAATAAGCAAACATTTGGAGATGTTGGCGGATGAGGAGTCTTTGCAGGAATTGTACGAAAAGATAAGTAAAAGTATTCATGATCTCCCTTTGTCTGTTATTCAGACAAATAAAGAGGGAAAGAACTCATAAGTGGTATGATAAACTATGATTTAAAGAAAATAAAGGCATTGGTATTTGATGTCGATGGGGTATTGAGTGCGGAAACTATTTATTTGCACCCCAATGGTGAACCCATGCGTACGGTTAATATCAAGGATGGGTATGCATTGCAGTTGGCTGTGAAATGCGGGCTGCATGTTGCCATCATTACTGGTGGAAATACCGAGGCGGTGCGTAAGCGTTATGAGGGGCTGGGTATCAAAGATGTCTATCTGGCTGCTGCGGTGAAGACCCGGGAGTATGCCCATTTGAAGGAAAAATATGGATTGCAGGACGAGGAGATACTCTATATGGGCGATGATATTCCCGATTATGAAGTGATGCGTTTGTGTGGGCTGCCTTGTTGTCCTGCTGATGCGGCACCTGAGATAAAGGAAACAGCTGTTTATATTTCTCATCGTAACGGGGGATATGGATGTGGCCGTGACGTGGTGGAACAGGTCTTGAAGGCTCAAGGAAAATGGATGGCTCATGAAAGAGCCTTCGGGTGGTAATGAAATAAAGAAAAGCTATGTTGGAAAATTTAGAAAAATATAAAATAATCCTTGCTTCCAATTCTCCGCGCCGTAAAGAATTGTTATCCGGCTTAGGTATAAAATATGAGGTAAAAACACTACCCGGCATAGAGGAAACCTATCCGGATACATTGAAAGCAGAGGAAATCCCTTTGTATATAGCTTGCGAGAAGGCGGCTGCTTACCGGAATACCATGCATCCGGACGAATTGATTATTACTGCCGATACCATTGTATGGTTGGATGGTGTAGTCATGGGCAAGCCTCATAACGAGGATGATGCACGGCAAATGTTGTGGAAGCTTTCCGGCAAGACCCATCAGGTGATAACTGGGGTTTGTCTGACTACTGCCAGGACTCAGAGAAGTTTTTCTGCTGTGACAGAAGTAACGTTTGCAGAATTGTCCGATGAGGAGATCAATTATTATATTCGGGTTTACAAGCCGATGGATAAGGCTGGTTCTTATGGTATACAAGAGTGGATAGGCTTCATTGGTGTCTGTGGAATTTCGGGTAGTTACTTCAATGTGATGGGACTCCCTGTGCAGTGCCTGTACACAGAACTGAAAAAACTATAAGTCAGTATGTGAACAGTAGGGGCCGTGTTTTTGTTATTTATATGAACTATAAATAAAAAATAATTATGGCTTATAAAATAGCTTTTTACGACACGAAACCCTACGACGAACACTCGTTTACGGAGGCTAATGAGAAGTTTGGCTTTGATATCAGGTATTACAAAGGCCATTTGAATATGAATAACGTGGTGTTGACCAAAGGAGTGGATGTGGTTTGCATCTTCGTAAACGATACGGCTGATGCCGAAGTTATCCGGGCAATGGCGGATAATGGTGTTAAACTGCTGGCTTTAAGATGTGCTGGTTATAATAATGTGGATTTAGCGGCAACGGCAGGTAAGATGAAAGTGGTACGGGTACCGGCATATTCGCCATATGCTGTTGCCGAATTTACAGTGGCATTGATGTTGTCACTCAATCGTAAGATTCCTCGTGCCACAATGCGCACACGTGACGGAAACTTTTCTTTGCATGGACTTATGGGATTTGATATGCATGGCAAGACTGCCGGAATTATCGGTACGGGTAAGATTGCCAAGATTTTAATTCAGATATTACGTGGATTTGGTATGAATGTTCTTGCATATGATCTTTATCCCGATTACAATTTTGCCCGTGAACATCAGGTGGTTTATTGTACTTTGGATGAACTTTATCATAGTTCGGATATCATCTCCCTGCATTGTCCTTTGACAGAACAGACAAAGTATCTGATTAATGATTATTCCATCAGTAAAATGAAAGACGGAGTGATGATTATCAATACGGGGCGTGGGCAGTTGATTCACACCAATGCCTTGATAGAGGGGCTGAAGACCAAAAAAGTGGGATATGCCGGTCTGGATGTATACGAGGAAGAAGAGCCTTATTTTTATGAAGATAAGTCCGACAAGATTATTGATGATGACACTTTAGCCCGTCTTTTGTCTTTCAACAATGTGATTGTGACTTCTCATCAGGCATTCTTTACCAAAGAAGCAATGACGAATATTGCTCATACTACTCTGCAAAATGTGAAAGACTTTGCTGAAAGTAGATCTTTGGTGAACGAAGTAGCGGTGGGGAGAGTCTAATCTCCCCTGTAGTAATATAATAAGGAGTGGCGGGCTATAAAGTCCGCATTCTTTTGAACCAGTTCCTTTTCACCAAATTCGGGGAATTGTGCATCGGGGATATAGTGGTTGTTTATTACATATTCCATCAGGTCCGGTGGGCATTTGGTCGGGATAGTAAGCAGGCTGAATGCCTCTTGGGCAGCCGTTGCGGCATCATACATCGGGTTAAGAGGATCACTGATGTATTTGCATATATCCTTCGCCAATAGAATACCTTTTTCGGAATTTACCATCATGATGAAATCCTTATGTTCCTTCATTTGGGGCAAAGTGTGATTGGAATCGTCCGGCCATTGTAATACTTGGGTAAGGAAACTGTGTAGTTCTTTATAGCTTTTCAGATATACGATACGGGCACCATTTGTGCCTTGCGTGAACAATTGATAGGTATGGTGGTTCCTTTCCTTCATCTCGTCCGATATTTCGGGAATGGCAGGGTATAGTCCTTCTATCTCTTCCCAACATTCGGTTTCTCCGTTGGTCAGCAGGTCAATCCATTCATGAAGAAACAGGGCAAGGGGGCCACATGGAATGATGAATTTGTCGGTTTCTGTAACCTGTGCAATATATTCTTGTACAGATGGTTCTGTGAGATAAGTATGTCCGAACAGCCAGCGTAGTTTATGGTTTGCGTCCTCTTTTCCTTTGAAATCCATAAAGAACTCCTGTAACGTGGCATTGGCGGGAGCCGTTTCATATTCTTCATCCAATATCCGGAAAAATGAATGCGAGGTTTCTTCGATATTCCTGTCCATCGGATTGATATACGGATGTTTATATGGAGCCTTCTCTAAAGTGTTCCAAATGATGAAACGGATATCTTCCTCATTGATCTCATCTTTTATATAATCCGGCCGGATGGTATAGAAAGGAAGTGACGTATCATATAGTTCCAGATGTTTTTTGATGAATGCTTGCCATAGACCTAAACCTGAAATGACATCTTCAAAATAGGCAGCGGTGTAAAGACATAATTTCTTTTTTATGGATTCGGGAATCTCTCTTATCGTACAAGTGGAGTATAATCGGTTAGCCAGATCGACAAAATATCTGTCTGTAGCCTGTTGTTGGATGTAAGGATGGATAGCCAACCAATCTTTTATGTATAATTTTATGGTTTGCATATTAGTTTATTGGAATTATTTTTATTGCAAAGATATTCCTTTCATTGTAAAAAGGAAGGAGAATATCGGGATATTTACTTTATCTTTGCAATATTCTAACTTTGAAATACCTATAAAAATGGAAATAGATTTAACAACTCCTGCTTTATTGTTCTCAGCCATATCGCTGATTATGCTGGCATATACCAATCGTTTTCTGTCATATGCCCAGTTAGTACGCACGTTGAAGGATCAGTATCGTGAAAATCATTCGGCGGTTACGGCAGCACAGATTTCTAATCTCCGCAAACGCCTTTATCTGACACGTGCTATGCAGGTGACAGGTATCGGGAGCTTGTTGCTTTGCGTGGTCAGTATGTTTTTAATGTATATACAGCTTTACCTCATATCCGTATATATTTTTGGACTGGCGCTTGTGCTGCTCATTATTTCTTTGGGGATTTCTGTGCGCGAGATTTATATTTCGGTCAAGGCGCTGGAATTGCATCTAAGCGATATGGATTCCTGATTTATTTTTTTGAAAAGATATTTATCATAAAGGAACAGGCTGTTAATGCGATCCCTGTTCCTACTACTCCTTGCCATCCAAACCAATGCCAGAATGTTCCGGCAAGGAATGTACCTACGGAACCACCTATAAAATAAGTTGTCATAAAAATGGTATTAATACGGTTGGCTGCTTTCGGGTTGAGGGCGAAAATCGTAGTCTGATTACTCAATTGGATACATTGCATACCTATATCTATAATAAAAATTCCGGTGATGATACCCACGTAAGAGTCCTGACCGAAATAAAGTGAGAACCACGCCACAAAAATCAAGCCACAACCTATGTAATTCAGTCGTTTGACTCCCAAAACATGTACATATTTTCCTATATACGAGGCGGTGAGAGCTCCTGCTATGCCGCACAATCCTAATAACCCTACAATATTGTTTCCTGCAAAGAAAGGAGCTTGTCCCATTTTGAATGCCAGCGAAGTCCACAGAGCTAGGAATGAACCGAAAGCAATTCCGGCACGTAAGGAAGAAATACGTAACTGGGGGTATTCTATCACTAATGAAAACAAGGATTTCATCAGATCACTATATTTCCCTTTAAAATTACATGGCATATCGGGTAGTACACGCATGATAATGATGAGACATATCACCATCATTCCCGCCGCTACAAAGAAAATAAACCGCCATCCCAAATATTCGCCGACGATTCCGCTGACTACGCGCGAAGCCAAAATACCAGTCAGTAACCCTGATACAATCATGCCTACATTTCTTCCTTTGGTTTTGGGGGTGGAGAATTGTGCAGCTATGGGGATAAAGATTTGTGGCATCACCGAACAAATGCCGGTCAGCAGAGAGGCAAATAAAATGAGATGGATATAAGGAGTCAGTGCGATGGTTAGTAATGAAACGACTAGGACTGTGAAATTGATTAGAATAATGGTTTTCCTTTTAAATAAATCTCCCAAAGGAATAATGAACAGCAATCCGATGGCATAACCTATTTGGGTAATCATTGCTATCAGGTTGGCGGTGAACTCGGATGTTTGGAGATCACGGCTGATGCGATTTAATAAAGGTTGGTTATAATATAAATTGGCAACGGAGATTCCCGCAATAATTGCTAGCGTCCAAAGTAAGGAGGCAGGTAGTCCTTGGTTTTCTTTTAATTCTTGTTTCATGCTGCAAAAGTAGTAATTTCATGAAAATCATGTTATCTTTGTAAAGAAGAAAAATGGGAATGAAAATGAAGAATTGGATAAAAACGGTCTGTTTTCTGCTTTGGACCTGTGTAATGTGTACGGCGTGTATTGATGATGATGTGGAGGAAGGTACTGTTGATTTACAAACAGGAGAGAGCATTCCTGTTTTCTCTGTGGCAATGGATGATGGACAAATAATAACTTCCGAAACCCTGAAAGGAGAGGTTTCCTTGATTGTGTTTTTTCATACGGGTTGTCCGGACTGCCGGAAAGAACTTCCTGTGCTGCAAAAAATATATACGGATTACGGTCGAAGAATCCGGATGGTTTGTATTAGCAGGGAAGAGAGCTCGGCAGAGATTGTCCGTTATTGGAACGAAAATCATTTGACCTTGCCCTATTCGGCTCAAGAAAACCGTATGGTATACTATCAGTTTGCTAAATCGGGGATACCTCGTGTTTATGTCATAGATAAAGAGTTGGTTATCCGTAGTGTTTTCACGGATAACCCGTTGGCAAGTTATGAAGATTTGGCTGAGGCTATAGAAACCTGTTTGTAGTTTTTAGAGAGGGTAAAATCCCTAAAAATAGGTATTGTCAGATAATGATAAGCTCATTACCTTTGCCATCATAAAAACAGAATCACAACTGACTATACATGCAAATATTAAAGGATAACATACGTAGCCGTATTTTGGATGTAGCCAAACAACAATTTGAGTTGAAAGGTTATTCCAAGACTTCCATGCGTGAGATAGCTGTGGATGTAGGTGTTGGGGTGGGAAATATTTACAACTACTTTAAAAGTAAGGATGAGCTGTTTCATGAAGTTGTTCGTCCGGTTTTGTATGCGTTGGAAATGCTGTTGCAGGAACATCATGGAATACAGGGCGAGGATATTATGATGATGAGGTCGGAAGAATACTTAGAAACCTGTATAAACGAATATATTTCCTTGTATGACACCCACCACAGATTGATGAAAATACTGTTATTTCGTGCGCAAGGTTCTTCATTGGAATGTTTTCGGGAGAATTATACAGACCGTTCAACCGAATTAGTCAAAGTCTGGTTTACGGTGATGCAGAGAAAGTACCCGATGATAAATATAGCTATTCCCGATTTTATAATCCATTTGCATACTGTATGGATGTTTACTATGTTTGAGGAGCTTTTGAGGCATTCAATAGCGAAACAGGAAATGAAAGCTATTTTACACAATTATATTCTATTTGAGATCCAAGGTTGGAGGGCCATTATTCGAATATGACAGGTAAAATTTGTATATACAGACTGGTTGCTACAGTAAGGCAGCAGGAAAGGAGGAAGTCTTTACGGAGGTTTCCTCCTTTTTTTATGAACAAATTTGAATACCGTTCACTAATAATCCGTTTGATATAGTACAATTATATGAAAAAGAAGAAAGAAGGATTGTCCCGTTTGTTAGAGATTGCGGGACAGAAGAAAGGGTTGCTTCTGCTGGCAGGTTTGTTGTCGGTAGGTAGTGCCATGTGTATGCTTGTGCCCTATTGGGCTGTCTATGAGGTGCTGAAAGAGTTGTTGTTGCATGGCAGCAATCCTGTTTTGGCAAATGGAACTGAAATGATACGTTGGGGATGGATCGCACTGGGTGGACTTGTCGGCGGATTGGTTTTGCTGTACGCTGCCCTTATGTCCTCTCATGTAGCCGCATTCCGAATCTTGTATGGGTTGCGTGTCCGTTTATCCGAACATATCGGTAAACTTCCGTTGGGCTATCTGAACAACACTTCCATCGGGTCCATCAAAAAAACGATGGATCAGAATATCGAGAAGATAGAGGGATTCATTGCACATACTATCCCCGATTTGGTAAATGTGATAGCTACGGTGGCAGTGATGTTTGTCATTTTCTTCTCATTAAATGTATGGTTGACAGTGGCGTGTTTGACAGTTGTCGTATTAAGCCTTTTCCTGCAATTTTCCAATTTTATGGGAAAGAAAGCGAAGGAGTTTATGCGTGTCTATTACGATGCACAGGAAAGGATGAGTACTTCTGCTGTACAATATGTTCGTGGAATGCCTATAGTAAAGATTTTTGGGCAAAGTGTATACTCGTTCCGCCAGTTCAATGCAGAGATACAGGCATACAAGACATTTGCTTTGAAATGCTGTGATACCTACCAGAACGGGATGATTGCCTTTACTGTTCTGCTTGGTTCAATGGTGACATTCATTCTTCCAATGGGTATCCTGTTGCTGAATGCCAACCCGCAATCTTTGTCACTGGCTGCGGTATGGTTGTTTTTTATTATTATGGGACCAGGTGTGGCTTCACCTATTTACAAACTGACTTTCTTGGGTGGGAACACACGGGAAATCAATGAGGGGGTAGCACGTATTGACCGCATACTGGAGAGGCAACCTATTCCCGAGCCGGAACATCCACAAGTGCCGGAGAGGTATGATATAGAATTTCGTCATGTGTCATTTTTTTATGAGAACACAGAACAGGGAACACGGACGAAAGTTTTGCATGATATCAATTTCAAGGCACAGCAAGGGGAAATAACTGCGCTCGTAGGACCATCTGGTAGCGGTAAATCGACGGTAGCCAACTTGATACCGCGTTTTTGGAATGTAGAGCAGGGCGAAATCCTTATCGGTGGTGTGAATATCAAGCAAATAGCAACAGCAGAGTTGATGGATACCGTATCGTTTGTCTTTCAAGACACTTTCTTGTTTTATGATACGCTGTATGAAAACATTGCCATCGGTTCTCCTTCTGCCGGTAAAGAAGCGGTGATAGCTGCTGCTGAAGCCGCCCAATGCCATGATTTCATAGAACGGTTGCCAGATGGTTATGATACTAAAATTGGGGATAAAGGTATATTTCTTTCGGGCGGTGAGGCGCAACGGATATGCGTGGCACGCGCCATCTTGAAGAATGCGCCGATACTAGTACTGGACGAAGCCACTGCTTTTGCTGATCCGGAAAACGAGTATAAGATGCAAATGGCCTTGCAGTCTTTGATAAAAGACAAGACGGTTATTGTAATAGCTCACCGTTTGTCTTCTATTGTATCAGCTCATCAGATTGTTGTCATGAAAGAAGGCCGGATTGTGGAGAACGCGGAAACGGAAGAACTGTTTGCGCATCCGCAGAATGATTATACAAAGGAGCTTCTGGCGGCATCACCGGAGCTGTAGTTTTATTTCCAGCATTCTCTAAACACCCGAAGTACATTCTTGGAAAAGACCTTCTCTATCTCTTCATCGGTGAAACCGTCGTGGCTCATCACATCTGCGAGATGCTGCATATGCGCGGTGTCCGGCACATCCGTTTCAC
>OHUU01000413.1_pt1 | contig 15014 bp, 15 predicted proteins | sample 1579271 | NCBI WGS metagenome assembly OHUU01 (sample SAMEA3882556, study PRJEB24775) | human gut metagenome | biome: human-associated habitat; feature: intestine environment; material: feces | place: Netherlands | collected 2009/2010 | reverse complement strand
ATACAGGGGTCAGTTCGCCTGCCTGTACCTGCTCCAGATCAAATTCTGCACTCGCACCGTCCAAAAGCTCGATTTCTTCCAGAAGCTTTTCCTTTAAGTTCTCGCCGACAAAGCCTGTCAGCTTGTCCAGCTCGCTAAGCGGAATCTCGGTTGCTTCGCCTTCCTTGGTTCCCTTTTCGGTATCGGAATAGGTGATCACACAGCGCTTTTCTCTGTCGTAGACTCCCTTAAAGCTCTTGCCGGAACCGATCGGCCAGTTCATCGGACAGGTTGCGATGCCCAGCTCCTTTTCGATATCGTCCAACAGGTCAAACGTATCGTTCGCGTCGCGGTCCATCTTATTGATAAAGGTAAAAATCGGGATCTTGCGCATAACACAGACCTTGAACAGCTTTCGGGTCTGCGCCTCTACGCCCTTGCTCGCGTCGATAACCATGACTGCAGAATCCGCCGCCATCAGGGTACGGTATGTGTCCTCTGAAAAGTCCTGGTGTCCCGGCGTATCCAGAATGTTGATACAAAAGCCATCGTATTCAAACTGCAGGACGGAAGAGGTTACGGAAATACCTCTCTGCTTTTCGATCTCCATCCAGTCGGAAACTGCGTGTCTGGCTGTTGCCTTACCTTTCACGGAACCCGCCAGGTTGATCGCTCCGCCGTACAGCAGGAATTTCTCTGTCAGAGTTGTCTTACCTGCATCCGGGTGGGAAATGATTGCAAATGTACGTCTTTTTTCTATCTCTTTTCTTAAATCAGCCAAAACTATTTTATCCTCCAAAAATCCTTATAAAATCGGGATTGCCTCTCCCGCACACTCCGGCTTAATGTCAAAATAAGCAAGAATGGTTGCCGCAATATCCGAAAAGCAGCCTCTTGTTCCGTAATTAACACCCGCTCTGATCGGTTTTCCATACATCACAAGCGGTGTATATTCTCTCGAATGATCGGTCGACGGTGTGCTTGGATCACAGCCGTGATCTGCCGTGATCATTAAGATATCCTCATCTCTCATTGCAGCTATTAGCTCCGGCAGGCGCTCATCGAAATAAGTCAGTGCCTTTGCGTAGCCTTCCACATCATTGCGGTGCCCGTAGAGCATATCATAATCTACAAGATTTGTAAAACAAAGTCCCTCAAAATCCTGTTTCATATACTCGATCGTCTTGTTGATTCCATCCTCATTTCCGGTCGTGCGCACATATTCTTTGATTCCTTTTTCTGCAAAAATATCAATGATCTTGCCCACGGAACGCACATCATATCCATGTCCGCACAGCTGGTCTAACATCGTCACCTTCGGCGGCTGCAGAGAAAAATCATGGCGTCTTACCGTTCTTGTAAAACTGCCCGGCGTGCCGACAAACGGTCTTGCGATCACACGTCCCACACCGTTTTCTCCGGTCAGTATCTCCCTTGCGATCTTACAGTATTCGTAAAGTGTCTCAACCGGAACAACATCTTCGTGCGCTGCCACCTGAAATACTGAATCTGCAGATGTATATACGATCAGTTTTCCCGTTTTCATGTGTTCTTCGCCGTAATCGCGGATGACATCTGTCCCGGAATACGGTTTATTGCAGAGCACTCCTCTTCCGGTTCTCTTCGTAAACTCGTCTAAAATTTCCTGTGGAAATCCATCCGGGTAAGTCGGCAGCGGACTGTTTGAGATGATGCCCGCAATCTCCCAGTGCCCGATCGTCGTATCTTTTCCTTTCGATACCTCCGTCATTCTCGCGAAAGATCCGGCCGGATTCTTTTCTTTTTCTCCGATCTCCACTCCGTCTATATTAAAAAATCCAAGTTTCCTCATGTTCGGCATCGAAAAATACGGACTGGATGCTACCGCTCTTATGGTATTGCTTCCAGCATCGCCATAATCTGCCGCATCCGGCATTTCCCCGATCCCAACGCTGTCAAGTACGATCAAAAATACTCTCTTCATATTAAAAGTCTCCATTCCCGCATGTAAAAATCCATTTCGCACAATGTACTCTCTTTCTACCGTACTAGGATAAACCGTAACCATGAAAAAATCAAGTAAAATGCAAAGAAACAGACGCCCTACTCGGCGTCTGTTACCACGATCGGTGTGATCACGATCTTATCTGCGGAAATATTGGTTTTTCGCTTCACAATATCCTCCACCTGTGCTCTTTTTGCATCAGTCACTTCTCCCATATTCAGTACGACATCACAGTTATCATCGGTAATGCTGACCACGACATCTGAAAATCCTTTTGCCTCTAAGAGCATTTCTGCTGCGGCTTCTCGCTCCGCGATATCTGTCATTGCCACCATCTTGTTCACGGCATCCTGCTTTAAGTTATCTGCAACGGATGTATTGTTTACGATCTCTAATAACGCCTCTTTATTTTTAGACCGGATCTGTTCGCGGTTTAATTTCATTCTTGCTGCATAGTCGAGATTTGCAGTGCCGGTACTTGTGAGAACCGCCTCCCCGGGATTTTCAATCTCCTCTGCATCCTGGGACGTCATGTCTGCCACATCCGCTGCATCTGCGCTCACATCTGCCACCGCATTCTGTCCATCTGCCGCATTTTCTGCAACATCCTGACCGTCCGTCACAGCTGCATCTGCCGCATCGTATGTATCTTCGCCGGTTCCTGCATCCGCAGTCTCCGTCCCATCCACAAGTGCAAGTTCCTCCCCGGTTCCCTCATCCGTAAAAATATCTTCTGCAGCCAGTGGATCTTCATCCGAGATCTCATATTCTGCATTGAGTGCATCTGTACCTGCATTTGCCGCCGTCTCCGCTGCCGTACCGTCATCAATGTGATTGTTCATGTAACTGAAATATCCCGCCACCGCAATCATCAACGCGAGTGCTGTAATAATCAGCTGGTTTTTCTGAAATATCTTTTTCACGTTCCATCCTCCTTCGAACTCATCTTTACTACCTTAATTCTATGTGCTTCCACCTGAAATAATGCCTTTACGGCATCTGAAATATCAGAAACGATCCGTGGGCTGTCTCCCCCCTCTGCCACCACAAGCCCCCTCGATCTCCGGAAGTATTTCTTTGCTGACATACGGCGCTTTTTCGCCGCCGCTCTCCTCATATACCGTCTCCTCCCCACTTTCCTTTTCCGTCGTCATCTCCATACTCCCGCTGTCCGTATTTGTGACGGTGGACGTATGCTCTGTCTTATCCTTTTCTATGATATCTTCCCCCTGATCTGCCACCGTGACCATGACAGAAACTTTCCCCACTCCTTCCATCTGTCCTAGCACCTGTTCTAATTTATGCTCTAAATATTCCGCATAGTCCTCTTTTTCGTATTTCTGTTCCGTTTTCTCCTGTGCGGTGTCCTCTTTTTTATTTTCCGCCAGATGTATACCTGTTCCACCGGAAGGCATTGCCACCACAAGAAGAAGCACCCCAACAAGAGCAACTGCGATCCAGTCCGTTTTTTTTAACTGGAGCCACCTTTTCTGCTGCAAAAATTCTCTGATTTTCTCCGTCATCCTTCACCACCATACGAAATCTGTATCTGTTCTTCCTCTGCCCCATAATACTGCACAAGTTTCTGTTTCAGCCCGTCAAGCACGACTTTGCTGCCCTGTGCTTTTCCCTGTTCCACAAAGATTCCTTCTGTGTCCCTGGCTTCTTTTTCTGCTACCGTGAGTATAATTTTTCTCACTTCATAATTTTCTGTCAGTTCCACCGATGATTGCTTTACCATAAATCCAAACTGTTCTAAATATCCTTCTGCAGTTCCCTTTACATCCAGCGCTGCCGCATTTTCATATTCTCTGCGGTAATAATCATTCCGTAAATACTCCATACGGCTGATGTCTCTTGAAGCCTCACTTAAATTTTCCGTAAACGTTTCAGACCTGATCTTATCAAGCAAAGCATCATTATCCCCCCAAAAAGAAAAAAAAGGCTGCATGACACCAATGATGAGCACAAGTTCCGTAAAAAAATAAATATATTTTTTTAATCTTCCATTCGGGATCAGCTGTCTTGCAACCACAAGCAACAGAAAAAGGGCAAAAATTTTTTGAATATACCCGATCAATACGTTCATCCGTTTCTCACTTTCTTAATAGCCAAACCCGGAGGAAGCAACCGTAAGCGCGATCGTCAGAAAAATCAGCATCACACAATATCCCATCAATTTCAGGTACAGCATCCCCCCCTGTGCCATTCCCTTTAAACATCCGGCGATTCTCTTATCTGCAACAGGTTCCACCACAGCAGCTGCAATTTTATAAAAAAGTACCATACAGCCTGCCTGTACCATCGGCACTGCCACTAAAATAATCAGTACGATCAACCCGGCTGCCCCAACACAGTTCCGGATCATAATTCCAGAACCAAGCAAAAGTTCACTGACACCATTCACTGTATTACCAATTCCGGGTATCATTGCCATTGCCCGTCCTGCTGTCCCATAAAGCAGCCTGTCCTTTGCCGGTGCAACGATCCCCTGCACAACATTCAGCCCAAGTACAATGATTCCGGCAGATCTGATTGCCCACCCGATCAGTCCTCCAATCAATTCCATCATGTTTGCAAACTTTTCTTCCTCAAAGAAATAATTGATCAGCACAGTCAGTATATAAATATGGATCATTGGCACTAAAATGGTTAAAAACAGCCACTCGATCAGATATATGATCAGAAAAGCCGTCTGATAGAAGCCCGATGCAATGCTTTCTCCCGCCGAAAAAAGCATTGCAATACTAAATGTCGGTATAAAAATCTGAAAAAAATCCACACTCTTTTCCAATACACCGCACACAATCTCACGAAACGTCAGAAATGACTGCAGCATCAAGACTGCTAATACACAGAATACAAGGATAAAACAAAGATCTGATACATAAGATGACGCAAACGCACCGGCAAAATTTTTAAGTACAGAAAAACACACGGCAAGCAGCACCACCTCCACTAATATTTTGCGGTTTTCACAGACTGACTCACATAATTGCCCCATTAGCCATGGTCCGATCTGCTGATACAGCGCCCCTGGCTTCTCCTGATACAGTAATTCTTTCACCAGTTCTGAAAATGTAATCCCACTATCCTCTGCATCCTGTCTCATAAAATGATCCAGCTTCGAAAAATCCAGTTCTTCTGTCATGTTCCCTAAATAATCCTGAGTATTTTTTTCAGATGCGAAAACCGGAACCGTCTCAATCACACAGAGTAACAGAATACATATCACACACACTCCCCATTTTTTCATAAAAAGCTCCCGACTGTCTCTAAAAAAACCGTCAAAACCGGAATACTAAGCACCAGAATCGACAGCTTAGCAAACAGTTCGATCTGATTTCCGACTGCCGCATATCCAGCATCTTTACAGATATTCATCGCAAACTCCGCCACATAGGTGATCCCAACCATTTTTAATATCAGTGTGATATACGTCTGATCCACTGCAACAAACGTCTGCATTTTTTTTGCAAAATTGATGACAGTCTCCACCTTTCCAAGAATATAAATAAAAATGCAGATGCAGACTGCCATACTGATAAACATGCTGTATTCACTTTTTTCTTTCTGCAGTAAAAGTGCCAGAAGTACTCCTGCGATACCAAGAACCGCTATTCTTAAAATATCCATTTCATGCCTCATTCCCATTCTGTAACATCTTATAATGCAAACAGTGACTGCATTGTTTCAAACAATTCATAAATATAAGGAACAATCCAAAAGAGGACAATCAGCAATCCCGCAAGGCTTGTCAGAAATGCATGTTCCTCTCTTCCGCTATGTTTTAGCACCTGACTGATGACCGTGACTAAAATCCCGACCGCCGCAATTTTAAATATCAAATTAACACTCATCCGTAATCCAGTCCCCTCTCTTGCTTGCCGTATACACACTTTATTTTTGCGTTATATAAAAAGTATCACTAACATCATTCCTCCTATTACACTGACCGCCCCGGCCACTCTCTGCTTTTCTCTCTGCTCTTTTTGCTCTTGTTCGATCACAAAATTAAGCCTCTCTAAATAAATAGAAAGCATTCTTTCATTCTCTTTTATATTTCTTCCAAAAAAAGCATTTCCGGCATTCGCAATAATCTCAAGTTCAGACGCACAGATTCCCAATTCTTTTCGATTTTTCCAAAATATATCCCACCAGATTTCACCTCCGCTTTCTCCCTTTTTTGCAGCAAGACGATCAGCAATCTGTCCGCATACTTTTTGCAACACCACATCGTTCGTCAGCGTCGGTTGATTCAAAATATGCTCCATCGGAAGTAATGCAAGTGCTGCCTCTCCCGAAATATTTATGAGAAGCTGACGGATTTCATACAATCTAAGCAGATGCTGCCTGATTTCAGCGATCATGTTTACTGCAAGTCCAACCCCGGAACCTGCAACCAGAATACCACCTATCAGCTTTAGCATAACTGTTCTCTTTTTCCGTTAAAAACCTGAAAATCCCGCTCGCCGGACCGGTTATGCCGGATCAGAATAAATCGTTCAAAAATTCCACGCTTCATCCACTTTTTCAGATATGGTTTCTCCCATAATTCTTCCACCGTATCCGCATGTACTGTTCCAAGAATCCGTACCCCGGAACAGGCTGCCTGTTCGACTGCCTGAAAATCTTTTTTCCCTCCAAGTTCATCCACCGCTATGATCTGCGGGGACATGGAGCGCAGCATGAGCATCATTCCCTCTGATTTCCCACATCCAGATAAAACATCCGTTCGTATTCCCATATCATTTTGTGGAATTCCAAGATGACAGGCTGCAATCTCAGACCTCTCATCCACCACACAGATTTTCATACCTTCCCAGCCTTCTTTCCCATTTGAGAGACTGCGGATACAATCCCGCAGACAGGTTGTTTTGCCTGCACCCGGTTTTGACACCAGCAGTGTATTATAAATACTTTCTCCGTCCTTCAGAAAAGGCAGAATTTTTTCTGCACATCCTTTTTTTTCATGTGCCACACGGATATTCATAAAACTAATATATTTGATCCCTGTAATACCTTCCCTGTCTTTTGCAATCTCCCCTGCAATTCCAACCCGGTGACCACCCTCAATTGTAATATATCCCTGCCTTAGTTCCTCCTGGTATGCATACAGGGAATACTCGCTGATATAGCTTAACATCTCTGCAATATCTGCGCCCGTTATTCTGTAACATGCTCTTGCATTCTGTACGCTTTCTCTGACACAGGCACACATTTCACCGTCCATATCCGTCAGATAACGTGTTTTCCCGGAATACGCAAGCTCGATTGGCTGTCCTGCCCGGATCCGGATTTCCTCAAGATCATTCAGCCACAGATTATTTTTTATTTTTTTTCTGATATGTACCGGAAACAAAACTTTTAGGTTTTCCATATGCCTCCTCCCTTTTCTTTTAATTCATTCTATGAGACAGGCTTATTTTTATGCATAAAAATACCGGCCTGCCAAACGTAAGACTTTTCTTAACGTTTCGCCGCCGGTATTTTCTTTTATTTTTTATCTGTAATCCATTACAAGGAACATCGGTTTGATGGCTACGATTTCATCGTATTCCTCCTGTTCCACTACCACACTGGAATTTAACGCTTTTAAATCCTCTTTCAGCACTCTAAGTGCCGCCGGTATCGTCTCTGCGCGTCCTTCCTTTAAAATATCCTGCATCCTCTTTAGTACAACCGGATGTGCATAACATGCCGGAACCGGGAAATCAGGATATGTTTTGATATATTGTTCCATCTCGTCTACCGCATTTAATAACTGCTTTTCAATATAGCTTCTGTTATTATGTGACGTCGGCAGTACACTAGCACCGGAAAACAAAAAGATTGCTGCAAGACCGAACAAAAGGAAATAAATTCCAAATCCTGCGTGTGTAGCCAATGAATATATACCATACCCAAAAGCTCCAAGTCCCATCAGTGTAATTGCAAGTGCAACCCATTTGTATGCCGGATTACTCCGGTCATAAACTCTTTTCTTCTTAGCTGACTGACTCAGATTCAAATACAGATCTGTATCCTTATGAAGATATTTGATTGCATTATCGAGACAGCGGATATTTTTCTTTGCAGTTTCTGAAATATTTCCGATACGCTGCTTTTCTTCCATCCGCTTTGCCTTCTCTGCGAGTTTTTGCTCCGCAACCTCACTGTGCAACGGTATCTGCGGAAAGTTGACCTCCACATAAGCAAGCAGGCGGTCCACATCCTCCTCATGTTTAAAATTGCACTGCTTTTCTTTGCCATCATCATATTCAACCACGAGATAAGGCAGCGTGCCAAATGCACCTTTACCGGTAAATCCACCTTTGCTCATCGCAATTCTTTTGAAAATACGCTTCACCGACTTCATCGGAACATAGTATCTTCTTTCTATGTAGAAACTGTTCAGATAAATGGCTTTCTTACCAACACCACATGGTCCAAATTTTCTGCATGTCTTTTTGTCTTCCGTCAATTCCATGTCGGGCAGTGACAGGTTGCCCAGTCTCTGTGGTTTCAACATCTTCCTCAGCTCCATTCCTGTATTACTTTTTATACCTGTTAAGCATCGCTGTCATGTATTACATTTTTGCCGGTTTCTTTGTTGCGTGGATAAAAATTCCCAAGAATACAACAGCCAGAATGATTCCCACCGGATATGCAACTGCTGTAGAGAATCCAAGGCACTCATCTGCGCAGAAGAAATAGGTCATGGATACGGCACTCATAAAGGTTGCCGGTACAGCCGTGATCCAGTAATTCTTTTTCTCACGGAACAGATACATGCTTGCCGTCCATAATACGATCATGGCAAGTGTCTGGTTCGTCCAGCTGAAATATCTCCATACAACCGCATAATCCAGATGTCCTACAAAAGCACCAACTGCAAGAAGCGGTACACAGAGTAACAGACGTTTCTGGATCTTATCCTGATCGATCTTAAACCAGTCTGCCAATACCAGACGTGCACTTCTGAATGCGGTATCACCAGATGTGATCGGGCAGACAATAACACCGATCATTGCAAGTGCTACACCAACGCTTCCCATTGTCTTGATACATACATCATAAATAGCTGCGGACTGTCCACCGGAAAGGATCTCTGCGAGTCCTGTGTTTAAACCACCTGTAACCTCATAAATAGAACATCCTGCTGCTGCCCAGATCAGAGCGATAACGCCCTCAGCAACCATTGCACCGTAAAATACGAAATGTCCCTGTTTCTCAGACTTCATACAACGTGCCATAAGTGGTGACTGTGTGGAATGGAATCCTGAGATTGCTCCACATGCTACTGTGATAAACATGAAACTCCAGATCGGTTTGCCATCCGGATGCATGTTACCGAAATGACTCCAGATCTCCGGCATCGTATATTCGGAATGTGTAAAAATACCAATGATAACACCCACCGCCATTATGATCAGGCAGATACCAAACAGCGGGTAAATACGTCCAATGATCTTATCAATAGAAATAAATGTTGCGATGAAATAATAAAGAAGAATGATCCACAGCCAGAACTCTGCGCTTGTGACAATTCCTGTCACACCACTGTTCTTAAACAGTGTAACGATAAGTCCTGCAGGTCCTACTGCGAAAACGGTACCTACCATAACAAGCAGTACAACACTGAATACACGCATGACATTCTTCATCACATTTCCAAGGTAAATACCACATACCTCTGAAATGGAAGCACCATCATTACGTTCGGAAAGCATACCGGAAAAATAATCATGTACACCTCCTGCAAAGATGGTACCAAACGTGATCCATAAAAATACAACCGGTCCCCAGAGAGCACCCTGCATAGCACCGAAGATCGGTCCTAATCCGGCAATGTTTAACAACTGCACCAAAAAGAGCTTCCATTCCGGCATGACAACATAGTCAACCCCATCGTTGATCCTTACCGCCGGTGTTTCTCTGTCATCCGGTGCAAATGTGTTCTCCACTACCTTACCATAAACAAAGTACCCACCAATTAATAACGCCAGGCAAATAAAAAAACTAATCATAACAACACCTCCCATATGTACAAATGCTAGTTTCTTATTGCTTATCTTTATTATAGTACTTATCACTCAAAATTCAACAGTTTTTTTCATTTTTTTGTCTATTTTATACAATATCAACAATGTATTTTCGAAAAAAAAGAACCATAAGCCAAATCCGGCTTACGGTTCTTTTTTTCAATCTTAGTATCTTGTAGATGTATTAATCTGCAGACATTCAGAAACCTTCGTTTTTTCATTATAGCAATACACATATATGTATCCATAATTGTTTGACACTGTGATCTTCTTAGAGAAACTGGATTTATTTACTCTATAGTTATTATAACTTCCTGTTCCGGATGTCACATGAACGCTTGAGATCTTCCAGCCACTTTTCAGTTTGATGTCCAATTTTTGTTTTTTAAATGCCTTGTTCGTTCTAAGTACATCATTTTTATTAAATTTTGAAAGCAGGTTTGTTTTTCCGATTTTAAATGTCTTGCATGGATTGGTGTATTTTTTGACTGTAAATGTTGTTTTTAACTTTACACCTTTTACCGTACATGTGATCGTACTCTTAGCTGCTTTCTTGCCAAACTCAACACGAATGTAACCATCTCTTGCAGCAACCCTAATATTTTTGTTGCTGCTCTTTAATTTTTTGATCTCTTTTGCTTTGTTGCAGCCCATAATGCTGATTGTACTTGTGAAAGTATTTACATCTTTCCCTGGCTTATAGGTCACAACAGTCGCTGAATAAGGATTCACATAAACCCTTCCGCTTGCCGCCTGTACTTCAACGTTTCCCTGTGGTGCCACTGCACCGGCTGTCAGAGTCATCACAACCGCAAGTGCAAACGCAATTACCTTTTTGCTTAACTTTTTCATATTAATCCTCCTTGTTTTGCTCCTTGTTTTGCTTTTCAAAAACAGTATACCATATTTTCTTCTGACAGAAAATAAGACTTTTTTCCTACATACGCTCCGGTGCAGAGAATCCAAGCAGATTAATACTTGTCTCAAGCACAGACTTTGTCAGTTCTAACAGGCGGATATAGGATTTCTGAACCGTTTCATCCTCCTCGGACATGATCTTTGTCTCATGATAGAAACTGTTAAATGCATTGGCAAGATCATAGATATAGGAACAGATCTTGTGTGGTGCTGTATCCGCAAATGCTCCATCGATCACTGCATTAAATTTAGAAATCTCTAACATCAGGTTCTTCTCGCTCTCAGAATGTACAGACGTAATCACTGCACCTTCTGCACTCTTTCCTAAGTCATGATACTTGTGCAGAATGGATTTGATACGAACGATCGTATACAGGATATATGGTCCGGTATTTCCCTCAAAGGAGGTGAACCGGTCAATATCAAAAATATAATCTTTGCTTGCCTGATTGGAAAGATCTCCATATTTGATTGCTGCAAGTGCAACTGTCTTTGCGGTTTCCTTTGCTTCTTCCTCGCTGATTCCAAGGTTTTCTTTCGATTTCTGGTTCTCAGTGATCTTCTTTAACATTTCATTGTCAATCTCAGATACCAGATATTCCAGACGCATAACACCGCCATCCCTGGTCTTAAACGGCTTTCCGTCCTTGCCGTTCATCGTACCGAATCCTAAGAATTTTAATTCGGTCTCCGGTTTCACCAGACCGGTCTTTCTTGCGCAGCGGAATACCTGTACGAAATGAAGTTCCTGTCTCTTATCTACCACATAAATAATCTCGTCCGGATCATAATCTTCCTCACGCCATACGATCGTTGCAAGATCGGTCGTATTATAGAGGGATGCACCGTCTGATTTTAAGATCATACACGGCGGGATCTCTTTCGTATCGGTATCTTCTTTCACATCGACAACCAATGCTCCGTCACTGACATAGGCAAAACCGTCATCTTTCATCTTCTGCACCATTGCCGGAATATAAGGCTGTGCATCGGATTCACCCTTCCAGAGTTCAAAAGATACGTTTAAATTCTCATAATTTTTCTTTAAGTCTGTCACAGACACGTTTAAGATATGGGAAAGTAATGCCTGATAGCCCTTTCTTCCATTCTGCAGCTCATAAGTTGCCTGCATGGCTGCCTCTTTGTACGCCTCATCCTCTTTTGACTTCTTACTTGCGGTCGGATAAATCTCCTCTAATTCAGAAATCGTAAACGGTGCTTCTTTCGGATATTCACCCTCGAAGTTTTCATCAAAATAGACAAGCTCCGGCTGACGCAGTTTTAACTCGGTGATAATCAGTCCCATCTGTAACCCCCAGTCTCCCAGATGTACATCTCCGATTACTTTGTGTCCGACAAATTTACCGATTCTTTTGATGCTTTCTCCGATGATCGCGGAACGTAAATGACCGACATGCAATGGTTTTGCCACGTTCGGTCCGCCGTAATCGATCATGATGGTCTTTGGATTTTCTGCTTTTTCACATCCAAAACGTCCTTCATCTGCCTGCATGTCTGCCACATAGGATGCTAAAAATGTCTCATCCAGTTTTAAATTTAAAAATCCCGGTTTTACGGATTCTGCCATGGAAAACATGGATGTCTCTGCAAGTTTTGCTGCAACCTCATCTGCGATCATAAACGGTGCTTTTTTGTACTCTTTTGCAGCTGCCATTGCCCCGTTGCACTGATATTCACAAAGATCCGGTCTGTTAGATAAAGTAACCTTTCCGTATTTTGCATCATAGCCACAGTCTGTGAATGCCTTAGTCACTTCATCTGTAATCAAATCTAAGATTTTCTTCATTGTATCTTCCTTTCCATGCGGTATCACACCGCTTTTTTCTTCTATTTATCCTCGTATCATTGTATACATTGCCGGGGAAATTGTCAAACAATAGTTTACGGCGGCAAAGACGTTTTGTCCCTGCCGCCGCATTATCCAGACCTTGGTTTTAAAATAAACTTTTATTCGTTTTTAAAAATCACACTGCGGTAATTATTTAATACTTTATATAAGATCATACCCAGCACATAGCAGGAAATTACTTCACCGATTCCCACTGTCAGCATAAAAAACGGGATCGTTCCCTCTGCCATATATACATATGCAAGTACAAATGGTACAATGACCGTGTTTGCCACGATCGGTGGTAACGGAGCAAGCCATTTATGCTTTCTTAATGCATAAGTTCCACACGCTCCGATCAGTGTTGCAAGGCTGCCAAACACAACATCAAGCGGCATGCAGCCGGTGAGCAGATTGCTTAACAGGCATCCGATAAAAAGTCCCGGAATGGCTGCCGGCGTAAATACCGGTAAAATGGTAAGTGCTTCGGAAATCCGGACCTGAATTGCGCCGGAGGCAAGATTGAATGCGCTGATAAAATAGGTCAGCACAACATAGATTGCTGCGATAAGTGCAGCCTGCACGATAAGTAATACTTTTTTGTTTCTCATTTGTTTCTCCTTTAGTTTTGTTTTACGAGTGGAAGGTCTCGAACACTCAATGTTACTGCAACTCCCCGAGTCTAGCATAATTGTGAAAAAAAATCAACACCCATGCAAATTTTCAAACAATATTGATTACAACCGGTCACGTTTCCTGCGTAAAAATTATTCTGAATTATTTTTACGCAGCCGGCGCACCCATGCAGTAAATGACCAGAATATCCCTCTCACCGGCAGAAACATCAGCCACAATCCTGACAAAATCACATAAACCGGATTTTTCACGCTGATACGACGTCCATTCCGCACAAATGCGGTCAAAATCCCTCTGATCTGATCCTCTTCCACCGGTCCTTCCACCTCTGTCTGATTATCCCCTGCCATATAAAACTGACCGCCTTTTCGTTTTACAACACGGTGCAGAACCAGAATGCTCCCTTTTCTGCGGTACAGCACAACATCTGCGCGCCGGATTTTTTTCACATCCGCTTTTTTTATGACCGCGGCATCTCTGCCCGGCACAAACATGGGATACATACTGTATCCTTCGGGATAGATCTGTATGATCTCTCCCGCTTCTAATAATTGTTCAATATCATATTTCATCGGAAACCTCTTGTTACTGTTCACTTGCAAGCTTGTCATCTTGAAATATTGTAGCATTTCCCCTGTCCAAATGCTATAATATTTCCAATTCATTTGTAATGGAAAGGAACCACAACGATATGAAAACATCTGATGGATTCGTAAAAACAACAATCGCAGGTATTCCCTATCTTCTGCCCTATGGTCAGAAAATTGCCGACCATGCACGCTCCCTGCGCCTAAATGACTCCGGTGCACTTTTATGGGATACACTCTCCCTGGGTGCGGACAAAAGCACGCTCTTATCTGTGCTGGCGAATTACTACAATACAGATGCTGATATGCTCCCTCAGCTTACCTCTGACTTAGACAGCTATCTTGCCTCTTTAAAGCAGCTTGGCATGCTCTCTTACAATGCGCCGGCAGAAAATTTCCCACCGCATTCTGATCAGACCGACAATACGTTTCCTGCACTGTTTTCTGACGATCGTGCTCCAAAATATTATAAGATCGGCGGTCTCTGCTTTTCATGGTTTGGCCCGGACGATCTGTTTGATACCTATTTTAAAGATTTCTCCTGCGAAGCTGCTGTGGCTGATCAGCGCATTTTTATAATAACCGGGAAACCGTCTCATCTTGCAGATGGTACACTTCTGCTCCACACCACTGAACTTACCATCTTTGACGTCACCGACACCTACCGCTTTGTCTTTGGCACTCACTGGGGAATCCATGAAATGCGCGTAAAAAAAGACGGCTCTGCCGCCGTCCTCTACTGTGTTGATGCCGATAATAAAGATCATGCAGAAAATATTTTTCATGCACTGCGTTTTGCCTTCCTGATTGCAGCACAAAAGCAGGCTCTTTTTGTCCTGCACTCCGTTTCTATTTTTTATCAGGGAAAAGCCTGGCTCTTTTCCGGCAGCTCCGGCACCGGCAAATCCACACACGCGAACCTCTGGGCGAACCGGTATCATACTCCGGTTTTAAACGGAGACTTAAATGTACTTGGCATCAAGAACGGCCTGCCTTATCTATACGGTCTGCCCTGGTGCGGGACGTCCGAAACATAC
>OHUU01000406.1_pt1 | contig 15257 bp, 10 predicted proteins | sample 1579271 | NCBI WGS metagenome assembly OHUU01 (sample SAMEA3882556, study PRJEB24775) | human gut metagenome | biome: human-associated habitat; feature: intestine environment; material: feces | place: Netherlands | collected 2009/2010 | reverse complement strand
CCACTAAAAATCTTTATAAAATACAGGAATATTTTAAGAAATAGGAATATCTATATATTCTTTACCTCACAAACAACTATAGAAAGCCTTAAAAGCCTATTAAAGTCAGTAATTACTTTCATTATATATCTTATATATAATAGTATAAATAACATCGACAAAGCAAGGTTTATAACAGATGAAACGCACTTTATTCTCTATAAAAAGAAAAACAAAAATCTAACATTCTCCTTTTATATAACATCTCAAGTCAGTAAGGATTAACAATCATCACATAAAATCATGTCACTTATTTTCCGGTTAAAAAATCTTTTAATCGTCCTAAACAGGGGCTTTTTATTGTTCACAACTAAGTATAATTTAACCTGTATAATCTATTATATCACTTCTATTAACCAAAGGTATAGAATACCATTTTACCAATCATATTTTACACCCATGTTACAATAATCTTCGATATCCTTGTACATCTTATCTATATATTTGGTTACCTTTGGACAAAAGTCACTATATTTGCGTTTATGAAAACATATACAAGCAATCACATCATATTTTTTTCGCCTACACATACGTCCGCGAAAATAGCCCGTGCCATCGGAGGAAGTATAGGTATGGGCAAAAGAATAGAAATAGATCTCACTACGGATGAGAATAGTAGCCCGATAGAAATCAAAGATTCTATCACGATCATTGCAGTTCCTGTGTATGCAGGAAGGGTAGCCCCAATAGCATTGCAACGGCTACGAAGATTAAGAGGCAACAATGCTCCGGCTATTTTAATCACTGTATATGGTAACCGCGATTACGAAGATGCACTGGTCGAATTGAGAGATGAAACTATTCAATTGGGATTCACCCCACTGGCTGCCGGTGCCTTTATTGGTGAACACAGCTACAGCCGTCCTAATATGCCCATTGCAGAAGGCCGTCCGGATGTTACCGATTTACAGATTGCGGAACAATTTGGAAAAGACTGTCTGACAAAACTGGAGAAGGATGAAACATTATCCGATTTTTACCTAAAAGGAAACATACCTTATCGCTTTGTTGGCCCCTCTACTCCTGCCGCTCCAGTCTGCACTGAAGGATGTTTCGCCTGTGGCGAATGCATCGAAGTATGTCCTACTCATGCCATTGCTTTAAGCGATGAAGGAAAAATAGAAACAGAGATTACCAAATGCATCAAGTGCTGCGCTTGCGTAAAAGAATGCCCTAATGGTGCACGAGTTTTTGATACTCCTTACACCCCCATGCTACACCAAAAATGTGCGGCACGCCGTGAACCTGAACTATTTATATAATGAATAACAGAGATAAAAGAGTCCTGGTAGGAATGAGTGGCGGAATAGATAGCTCCGCCACTTGCATCATGCTGCAAGAACAAGGATATGAAGTGGTAGGAGTTACCATGAGAACGTGGGATGTCCCTTCCCGCTTTTCCACCCCCGGTCAAGATGAACCTGATGATGTGCTGGAAGCAAAAGCCTTGGCAGAACGGCTGGGAATAGAACACCATGTAGCTGATGTGAGGAAAGAGTTCAAACAGATTATTGTAAAACACTTCATTGATGAGTATATGCAAGGAAGAACTCCCAATCCTTGTGTCCTTTGCAATCCGCTATTCAAAGAGCGAATTCTCTGTGAATGGGCAGACCAAACGAATTGCGCCCATATCTCTACCGGGCATTATTGCAGACTGGAAGAACGGAAGGGAAAACTGTATATCGTAGCGGGAGATGATCAGACAAAAGACCAATCCTATTTTCTATGGAAACTTCCTCAGGAGATACTTCAACGTTTTCTCTTTCCATTGGGAACTTATACCAAGCAGGAAGTACGGGAATATCTCCGACAAAAGGGATTCGAAGCGAAGGCTCGTGGAGGTGAAAGTATGGAAATCTGCTTTATAGAAGGGGATTACCGAAACTTTCTGCGTTCGCAATGCCCGGATATTGACACCCAAGTAGGACCGGGATGGTTTGTAAATAGTAAAGGAGTCAAGATAGGTCAGCACAAAGGCTTTCCTTATTATACAATAGGCCAACGGAAAGGATTGGAAATCGCTTTGGGGCATCCTGCATACGTTCTACGCATCAATGCAGAAAAGAATACAGTCATGTTAGGGGACGCCGAGGAACTTAAAGCAGAATATATGTTGGTAGAAGACTATCATATCACAGAAATGCAGGATTTACTACAATGCAAGGACTTGTCAGTACGTATCCGCTATCGCAGCAAGCCTATTCCATGTCAAGTGCTCGTATTAGATGAAAAACAACTATTGGTCCGTTTCCTTTCCGAAGCATCCGCCATCGCTCCCGGACAATCAGCCGTTTTTTACGAGGGGAAACGAGTATTAGGAGGTGCATTCATAGCTTCACAGCGCGGCATCCGAAAAATTGCAGCAGATAACCAAGATAAATTTTAGATGATGAAAACATATATCGGATATCTTATTTTCATGTGCAGCTTATTATTATGCAGTTGCCAACAGACCACAAGCAATCCTCGTTTCTACGACGAGGGCGTATCGCAAGAACTGGCAACACTGCGCAAACAGGAGATTAAGGAGTTGAAGTATAAGCTATATTTCTCCATTCCTGAACAGAAATCAGTACCGGTAAATGGAGAGATTACCATTGAATTTAATCTGGATGCACCGCAAGAAATTATTCTCGACTTCAGAGAAAAGCCTGAAAAAATAAAATCGGTATCCGTCAATGGACAAACTGCCCGTTATGAATTCCATAACGAGCACATCATCCTACCTGAAAAAAACATAGTAGAAGGAAAAAATAATATCACGATCAAATTTATTGCCGGAAACCAGTCGCTAAACAGAAATGATGAATTTCTGTATACGCTATTAGTGCCAGACCGTGCCCGTACCTTATTCCCTTGTTTCGAACAGCCGAATCTGAAAGCCACATTTTCCTTACGACTGGATATACCAACAGCATGGAAAGCTGTTTCCAATACCTATATTACTAAAGAAGAAACAAAAGGCAACTGCAAAACGGTAACTTTTGCCCCAACTGAACCATTAAGCACTTATCTTTTTTCCTTTGTCACCGGTAAATTAGAACATCAAGAATATATAGAAGGTAACCGGAAAATCTCAGCATATTACCGCGAAACAGATTCTAAAAAAGTATACCATCTTCAAACAAGTGACCGCTTCGCTGAACTGGCTGGAAGAATATACCAATGTTCCCTATCCTTTTGCCAAATACGATTTTATTATCTTGCCGGGATTCCAATATGGAGGTATGGAGCACACAGGCGCCACCTTATATAATGACACGCAAATGTTCCTAAGCGAAAATCCCACTCCTGATGAAGAACTTCGCCGAACCCAATTAATCGCCCACGAAACCGCCCACATGTGGTTCGGCGATTTAGTAACGATGAACTGGTTTGATGATGTCTGGACTAAAGAGGTATTCGCCAATTATTTTGCAGCTCTGATTACCGAACCATTATTCCCACAAGTCAATCACCAGCTGAATTGGATGAAGACTTATACAGCCGCATCCTTGTCAGAAGACCGTACACCCGGAACCACTGCAATCCGGCAACCGCTAGATAACCTTCAAAATGCAGGATTAATTTATGGACAGATCATTTATAACAAAGCTCCTGTCATGATGGTAAAACTGGTGGAATTAATGGGAAAAGAAGCATTTCGGGAAGGGATTCAAGAATATTTAAAAACTTACGCTTACGCCAACGCTACTTGGGATGACTTGATACAAATTCTAAACAGTAAAACAGAGCAAGATCTAACCGCTTTCAGCGATGTATGGGTAAACCAAAAAGGAATGCCGATAATCAATTTCGAAGTATCCGGCAAACAGCTGACCATACATCAGCAAGACCCATATCAAAGAGGATTAAACTGGCCTCAAAAATTCAATATCACCCTTTGCGGAACAAGAGACACAACGATAGAAGCTAGCCTGACAGACAGCTTATGCCGTATTACGTTACCCTTTACCCCCACCCGTATTTTGCCCAATACGGACGGAAGAGGATATGGTTTGTTTATTCCTGACAACAACAGTCTCCACTGGCTGCTGGAACATTGGCAAGAAATAGACAATGAAACAACCCGACAGGCAGTTTTAATGATGATGCATGAAAATTATCAAGCAAAAAGAATTCCGAATACTACATGGATGAATGCATTACTCAACGGAATACATTGTGAAAAGAACCCGTTGATAGCTTCGACATTAACCAATTACTTGTCCTCTCCTCTGCAAGAGACATCTTCGGTAGAACGTGATAAAATAGAAAATGAGCTTTATAGACTCAGCTATTCTCATCCGATTCCTTCTTGTCGCATCCAGTTATTACGCCTTCTAATTACAGAAACAGCAAGTCCGGCTATGATTCAGTGCCTTTATTCCTTATGGGAAACCGAAAGAGTCCAACAATTAAATGAAAAAGATTACACTACATTGGCCTACGAACTGGCCTTGCGTATACCTGAACAAGGAAAAGAAATACTTAAGACACAGCGCCAACGCATCCACAATCCGGACCGTCTACGTCAATTCGATTTCATATCACGTGCGATGACTGCCGATACTTTAAAATTGGACAGTTTGTTCCAATCTTTATTGCAAGCGGAAAACAGAAGGATTGAGCCTTGGGCAGCTACAACCTTAAGCTATCTGAATCATTCTACAAGAAAGGATTATGCGGTGAAATATATCCGTCCGGCATTAGAAGAACTAACAGAGGTTCAACGTACCGGAGATATCTTTTTCCCCCGCAATTGGGTCGGGGCTTTATTAAGGAATCACGATAGCGAAGCGGCCTACAAAGAAGTAGAAGCTTTTTTATCGGTTTATCCCGACTATTCTCCTTTATTAAAGAACAAAATACTGCAAGCGGCTTATCCTCTTTACAGAAAATATGCAGATAAGAAAAAATAAACTGAAAGAATCAAGGATTCATTACACCTTGATAGACAGCATGGCGTAATGTACCCTTTTCATCATCGCTATCATAGTCCCAGTACATAGCCCCCAGCATCCCTTTCTGATGCAGGAACTGACACTTGAATGCGATGGATTGGGCATTTTCATAATTAACGACCACATGTCCTTGCGAATTTATCATATAAGGAACTTGTGCCGCACTATCCCAACAACTCTGTAAAGAATCCAAAGCGATAATATGACGATAATCCAATAATTCTGGAGCTTCATTAGTCCCATGCCCATAGAACGGAATACCCAATACCAAGCGTCCGACAGGAAAACCTGCGGCAACATGGGCGGCAACCGCATCCTCGCAAGACCATTCCTCAGTCATTTCCGAACGGTACAAGGCCGAATGGTGATTAGGAGATTCCTCCATATCGTATGTCATGATATTGACATAATCCACATAAGGTTCGACAGCCTTTAAGTTGTAATATTTGGCACCTGCCTGTGTAGCAATGGTCAGCAGTTTGTCTTTACCGATAGCATGGCGTATATCCTTCATCAACAAAGAAAAGTTATCAGTATCTTCCGGCGAAAAAGATACACCGGCAGTTCCTATACCGGGATATTCCCAATCTATATCAATTCCGTCCAAATCAAACTGGTCTATCACCCGTTTACAATCTGCAGCAAACGCCATACGTGTACTATCTGTCTGTGCCATCTCACTAAACCTACTGCTTCCCCATCCGCCTACAGACAGCAAAACTTTCAAAGACGGTTTTTTTTCACGCAGCCCCACTACCATTTGCAAACGTGGTTCATTATCTATACGTATTCCTTTGAAATTATCTGTAACATGCCCAAATGCATAATTAATATGGGTCAAACATGCCGGATCGGGCGTACTTTCTCCCCATGAAGTGACATATGCCAGAACCACATATTTCGACTCATTCTCCGCTACCTTAATCTGCGAAGACCGCTTTTTGTCCTGACAAGCAACCACCAGTAGCAAAAAGAAAAGACCTGCTATTAATTTAAAGGTTCTCATACATAATAAAAGAGTTTAAAACAATGAGAGCTATCCGATTTATCTGTAACCGGCAGCAAACTCTTTTGAAATCGAATTATTCAAACTCATACAAACATCGGCACTGAAATCCTTTCCACAACGAATCACATGGTCCCAGTCATCTTCCGACAGTTCATCCAAATCATCCCGGCGGATACGATATTTTAGCAATCCGAAAACTACTCCGGCGTTAAAATTATCTCCGGCTCCCACCGTACTGACAGTCTGCAAAGGATCCACTTCATAATGCTTTTTTATATTCTTTGTATACAGGCGAATTCCTCTTCCACCGTGCGTGCAAATAAAATGCGGACAATAAAATTCAATCTTACTTTTATAAACCTTATCCGCATCTGTCAAACCAAACATATTCTCAAAATCCTCAACGGAGCCACGAATAATATCAGCATATTCAAAATTCTCAAGAATAACAGGAAGCAGCTTTATCGCCTCGTTCTTGTGAGTACTGCGGAAATTCACGTCATAATAAATGATAGCCCCTTTTTCACGAGCTTTATCCAACAGTTCTTTCACCTTATCACGCAATTGAGGCGTTACAGCATAATAAGAGCCGATCATCACAATGTCATCCCGATGTATTTCAGGCATTGTCACATCCAGCCTCAACCGTGGATAATCTTTATAAAAAAGATATTCAGCATCATTCTGTTCATTCAGAAAAGCTAAAGACACAGGTGACTTTCCTTCAGGAAACACATTCACATGATCTGTGCTTACTCCATTCTCTCGCATAAACTTCAGAATGATATCGCCCACTTTGTCATTTCCCGTTTCACTGATAAAAGTTACATTGACTCCCAAACGCCCCAATGAAATAATTCCATTGAAAACCGAGCCACCGGGAACTGCTGCCGTAGGTTGGCTATCTTTAAAAAGAATATCCAGAATGGTTTCACCTATACCTATTACTTTTCTCATTTTTATATTTACAATTTATATACATAGAACCGGAACACAAATGACACAAATCCTTTAATAAAATTCTATTTGCATTATTTGTGTTCTTTGCCTTCCAGTTGGTTCTATTTTATTTTACTTACTTAACTCACGTGAACGCTCACCTAAGTATCCTCCATGATGACGTTTACTATACTCTTCGATGGTAAAACCGGTCTTTTTCATGGTTTCCACTACCAAAATATCACCTATCACGGTCATAACCGTAGTTGAAGTTGTGGGGGTCATACCCAAAGCACACACTTCATCTGGATGCCCGGTGCATAAACAAATATCAGACTCCCGGGCCAATGGACTATCCGCATTTCCGGTAATAACAATATATTTCAAATTTGGGTTCAAATTATGTGCAAGTTGTGTCAGTTCCACAATTTCACGGGTTTTTCCTGAATTAGAAATCAGAAGCAGCAAATCATTCTCCTGCAAAATCCCCAAATCCCCATGTTGGGCTTCACTGGGATGTAAAAACACTGCCGGAATACCTGTAGAGCAAAAAGTCGTAGCTATATTCATAGCTATCTGTCCAGCCTTACCCATACCGGTAGTCACCAGCTTTCCTTTTTTACGGTGTATTTGCTCAACTATCAATTCCACTGCTTTCTCATAAGCATCAGTTATAGGAATATTCAAAACAGCCTGAGCCTCTTTCTGCAACAATTCGTGTATAGATGTCATCATAATAGGTTACATGAATATTATTTAAGTAGTTCGGTTAGTTCTCTCAAGTCATTGGCAACAGCAAAATAACTGTTCAACGGATGATGGGCAAAATGCTGCCTCTCCAATCCGGCCAAAAAGTCGATAATGCCATTCCAAAAGCCATTTATATTATAAAAAATTACTTTTTTACGATGATAGTCCAGCGTAGCGGCCGCCATTACATGAAAAACCTCATCCAGTGTACCCACTCCTCCCGGCAAAGCTATCACTACATCCGACTCATTCAACATCACATCTTTACGATCACTCAAATTATCCGTACGGAAAGTCACATCCACCAAATCGCTGGCTCGTCCACGTTCTTCCAATTTGGTCGGAATAACTCCCATTATCATCGAACCGTTGTCTTTGGCTGCCTTGGCAATACATTCCATCAATCCGATATTAGCACCTCCATACACTAACGTCTTCTTGTTTTGTCCCATCCAAACGCCCAACTCACGTGCTTTTTCAAAAAACACAGGCTCTATATTCTCGGATGCGGAACAGAAAATAGCAATTTTATCCATCATCTTGTTTTCTGTTAGTAAATACAAATATCTGCATTTTTTGAAGAACGGCAATAACTTTTGTTGTATTTTTGCCAACCGAAACTTATTTGAAGCAAAAAACAATGTCATACAATACTTTCACCTTGCCTAACGGGCTGCGCATTATTCACGCTCCCAATCAGTCTAATGTAGCCTATTGCGGCTTTGCCGTCGATGCCGGAACCCGTGATGAAAACGAACAAGAACAGGGAATGGCCCATTTCGTGGAACACCTTATCTTTAAAGGAACACAAAAAAGACATGCATGGCACATCCTGAACCGCATGGAAAATGTAGGCGGAGATTTAAATGCATATACGAATAAGGAAGAAACAGTGATATACAGTGCTTTCCTGGTAGAACACTTCTCACGGGCAGCAGAACTGCTGGCAGATATTGTATTTCACAGCACCTTCCCACAACATGAGATTGACAAAGAAGTGGAAGTGATTATTGATGAAATACAAAGTTATGAAGACAGTCCGTCAGAACTGATTTTTGATGATTTTGAGGAATTGATATTCCCCGATCATCCTTTGGGAAGAAATATTTTGGGAAAACCGGACTTATTGCGTAGTTTCAAAAGCAAACATGCCTTGAATTTCACTTCCCGTTTTTACAAAGCTACCAATATGATCTTTTTCATTCAAGGCAATATAGACTTTAAGAAAGTGATACGCACCATAGAGAAAGTGACAGCCGACATCCCTTTTTCCATTACCGAACGCCAACGGACAGAACCTTTTCTCTATATTCCTAAGGCATTGACACTGAATAAAGAAACACATCAAGCCCATGTAATGATAGGTAGCCGGGGATATAATGCATATAATGAAAAACGAACCGGACTTTACCTGCTGAACAATCTGCTGGGAGGACCCGGTATGAACAGCCGGCTGAACGTTTCCTTGCGCGAACGCCGGGGGCTGGTCTATAACGTAGAAACCAATCTGACCTCATACACAGACACAGGAGTGTTCTGCATCTATTTCGGAACTGATCCGGAAGATGCAGACCGTTGCATCGGACTAGTTCATAAAGAATTGAAAAAACTGCGTGACAACAAACTAAGTTCCTCACAACTGAGTGCAGCAAAAAAACAGATCATCGGACAAATAGGAGTTGCCGGAGACAATTTTGAGAACAATGCATTGGATATGGGAAAAACGTTCTTGCACTATGGTAAATTTGAAGGTCCGGAAGAAGTATTCAAACGGATAGAAATGCTGACAGCAGAACATCTGTGGGATATCGCCAATGAAATGTTCGATGAAAATTATCTTTCAACCTTGATATACCTATAAAAACAGGAAATCACCCTAAATTTCAAACATTACATTTCTCACAAATAAAAATCTAATTGTATTTTTGTAGAAATACCTTTAACTAATATCATTAATTTATGAAGAAACTTCAACTATGCATTTTAGGAAGCTTATTCGCAGTTTCCTTACAAGCACAGAGTACAGATTACACCAAAGGACTGAGCATCTGGTTTGATACCCCTAATAATTTGGACGGACGCGCTTCCTGGTATTCTCCTGCAACAGACAAAGCGTGGGAAAACAACTCGCTCCCCATAGGAAACGGCAGTTTGGGAGGCAATGTTATGGGATCTATAGCGGCAGAACGAATCACTTTAAACGAAAAGACACTATGGCGCGGAGGACCGAACACAGAAAAGGGAGCAGCTTATTATTGGAACGTAAATAAAGAGTCAGCACACCTATTACCCGAAATCCGCCAAGCATTCACAGACGGTAACCAGAAAAAAGCAGAAGAACTTACCTGCAAAAATTTCAACGGACTAGCCGATTATGAGCCAAGCCGTGAAACACCTTTTCGTTTCGGCTCCTTTACTACATTAGGAGAAGCTTACATCGAAACCGGTTTAAGTGAAATCGGTATGACCGATTATAAACGCATCCTGTCTCTTGACTCGGCCATGGCAATAGTCAGTTTTCGCAAAGATGAAGTGAACTACGAGCGTAAATACTTCGTTTCCTACCCCGACAGCGTAATGGTACTGAAGTTCACAGCCGACCGTCCCGGTATGCAAAACCTGATATTCAGCTATGGCAGCAACCCTGAAGCCATAGGTGATATCAAAGCAGACGGTCCCAATCGTTTACTCTATACCGGTTGCCTCAAAAACAACCAAATGAAATTTGCTCTCCGCATACAAGCCATAAACAAAGGAGGAAGCCTGAACACGACTGATGGCAAATTCATTGTTCGCAATGCGGATGAAGTCATTTTTCTGCTGACCGCAGATACCGATTATAAACTCAACTTCAATCCAGACTTCAAAGACCCCAAGACGTATGTCGGTCCTGATCCGGAACAAACAACCCTGGCCATGCTAGACGCTGCCGCTGCCAAAAATTACAACGAGTTATGCGAGCGACACAAAACGGACTATACCCAACTGTTTGGCAGAGTCAAACTACAACTGAACCCTCATGCTCCTATGACCTTGCAATATCCTGCCGTTACAGATCTTCCCACCCATCAACGTCTGGCACGCTATCGCAAAGGAAATCCGGACTACCGGCTGGAAGAAATCTATTATCAGTTCGGGCGATACTTATTAATTGCCAGTTCACGCCCCGGCAATCTCCCGGCCAACCTGCAAGGAATGTGGGCCAACGGGGTAGATGGCCCATGGCATGTAGATTACCATAATAATATCAACATCCAGATGAACTACTGGCCTGCTTGCTCCACCAATCTGAACGAATGTGTATGGCCTTTGATAGACTTCATCCGTACCTTGGTGAAACCGGGAGAAAAGACAGCCCAAGCCTATTTCGGCGCACGCGGATGGACAGCCTCCATATCCGGAAACATTTTCGGATTTACTTCCCCTTTGACCGATGAAAATATGTCCTGGAACTTTAACCCGATGGCAGGTCCCTGGCTGGCAACTCACATTTGGGAATACTATGATTACACCCGAGACAAAAAATTCCTGAAAGAAGTAGGCTATGATCTTATCAAGAGCAGTGCCAACTTTGCTGTAGACTATTTATGGCATAAACCGGAAGGAACCTATACTGCTGCTCCTTCCACTTCTCCCGAGCATGGACCTGTAGACCAAGGAGCCACTTTTGTACATGCTGTAGTCCGCGAAATATTACTCAATGCCATTGATGCCAGCAAAGCACTGGGTGTCGATTCCAAAGACCGTAAACAATGGCAATATGTATTGAAACATCTTGTACCCTATCAAATAGGACGTTATGGTCAGTTAATGGAATGGTCAACAGACATAGACGATCCCAAAGACGAGCATCGTCACGTCAACCATTTATTCGGACTGCATCCGGGCCACACCCTTTCACCAATTACTACTCCCGAATTAACCAATGCCGCCAAAGTTGTTTTAAAACACCGCGGTGACGGAGCTACCGGCTGGAGCATGGGATGGAAACTGAATCAATGGGCACGTCTGCAAGACGGCAACCACGCCTACAAACTATTTGGCAACTTACTAAAAAATGGAACTTTGGACAACTTATGGGATACCCATCCGCCTTTCCAGATTGACGGTAACTTTGGCGGAACTGCCGGTATCACAGAAATGTTGTTGCAAAGTCACATGGGATTCATCCAATTGCTCCCAGCCTTGCCAGACGCATGGAAAGAAGGTTCTGTAAAGGGGCTTTGTGCCAAAGGTAACTTTGAAATTGACATTACCTGGCAGGATGGTAAATTAAAAGAGGCCGTTATTTTGTCCAAAGCCGGTGAACCCTGCAATCTGAGATATGGTAACCGGACTTTTACCTTTAAGACAACTAAAGGAAAGAAATATAAAATAATGGTTGAGAATGAAAAACTGAAAAAAATCCCATTATAAGGACAAAAAACCTGTTAGACAAATCCCCCTCATTCTCCAATCTATTTTGTCATTCTGAACACTATGTTATCTTCTACATCTGTTCAGAATGACAAATTACATATAATATCACAGCTATTCGGTTATCAATATCCTCTTTACCGCTTTGAATTTCAAAACCTATTTCTTATATTTGTACAAATATTTGTTTTAAGACCTTATCTGAATGAGAAAAACCGTCTATGTAATCCTGGCTCTATGTTGTTTTATCATAAAGACTTATTCCATCAACCGTCCTTATTATCATTTTAAACAACTTTCTATTAAAGAAGGGCTTCCAACCTCTATAACATCCCTATACGATGACAAAAACGGTTCATTATGGGTCGGAACCACTCAGGGAATATATCGTTTCAATGGAGAAAAAATCAAGAAATATAATCTACCGGACTTATTACGTAAAAACAGCCATTACATCAACGATATTTTCGGAGATAATGAAGAGCGGATATGGGCGGTCACCTCACAAGGAATCAGTTATTATGAATATGAGAAAGACTCCCTGCAAATCTTTCTGCGGCATAATAAACCGGTAAAGACTTCCATTATAGCAACAGAAGGAAGCAAACTGTTGATACCTGTAACCGACACATTGCTTGTATATGAAAAAGAATTAAAACATTCCAAAGCAATCCCTTTAAAAACAACAGGAATCCATATTATCAAGATGGAGCCTTTCGACTCCACTCATTACCTGATAATAAACAATGCATGGGAAATAAAGCTATTAAATAAACATACAGGAGAAATAACTGATTCTCCATTCGGTGAATCATCCAATGCATACGATCTATATAAGGATTCCTCCGGACGTTACTGGGTTTCCTTCTACGGGCAAGGAGTAAAATGTTATAATCAGGACGGACAACTGCTGACCTCCTATAATACCCGTAATTCAAACTTGAGCAACGATATCGTTCTTGATATAACAGAATGGGATAAAGCCATTTGGCTGGCAACAGATGGCGGCGGAGTGAATATAATCTATCCGGACACTCATGATATTCAAATCTTATCAAACAAGGAAAACCGACAATTCCCAGCCAACTCAGTAACATGCCTATGCCATAGCAACAACCACATGTGGATAGGTATGGTGCGGGAAGGCGTACTAGGAGCAGAAAAAGGTTTTATCACTACCTATACCAAAGCTGCACAAAACCCAGCCTCAGGCTTGTCCGACAAATGCCCCTTATGCCTATGGGAAGATAAAGACGGACGGATCTGGATTGGTACGGACGGAGGCGGTATCAACTGCTTTGACCCGCAAACGGAACATTTTACCCACTATCCGCAAACATTGGGAGAAAAAATAGTATCCATTTGCCCTTTATCCGAAACCGAACTGCTAGCATCCAGTTTTTCAAAAGGAATCTTCCGCTTCAATAAAAAGACAGGAAACTACCAGCGCTTCTCTCTTCCGGACAAAGATGCAGAAACAAAGCTGGCAAGCTCCAGTGCACCCACCAATATACGAGTTAATGATCGGAACGAAATAGAACTATACGGTAATGCTTTTTACCGATATATTCCCGGAAGCCAACAACTTATTCCCATCCACTTCAAGAACAAACAATTACAATATTCCTGGATCTATATTGGAAAATACCGTACTTATCCATTTTTTCATGACCGAAACAATGTATTCCAATACAACAAAGAGAAAAACGAATACGAAACCATAGCTTATGAGAAAAATAACCAGATATTAGCTGCAAGCATTGATTCTTTAGGGACTCTATGGATAGCCGAACCTAATGGAGTCACCAGAATTCACCTGCCCTCAAACCGTAAAGAGCCATTAAAGCTACCCGATGGAAATGACGTAATCACTTCTTTAGTCATTGACCATGAAGGCATCGTATGGATGGGGTCATTGGGAATCATATACGCTTATAATCCACATAAAAATCATTTTGTCATCTACAATGAGATGGACGGCATATTACCTAACGACTTTTTAGCCAAACCTGCATTGGTGGCAAGTGACGGCAACATATACATGGGTGGCTCCGAGGGATTGGTACGAATCAACAAAGCTTTAAAACCAGCTTCGGCTCCACCTCCCATCACACTTAAGTTGCAAGAAATAGCATTGAACGGCACAACAGTTCACTTCATCCCCCGATCAACTATGGAAATTCCTTATAATTTCTCCTCCCTAAAAATACATACACAACTGGAAGGGGGAAATGTATTTCACAAGCGCATCTACCGGTTCCGCATAAAAGGGCTGAACACAGAATACACAGAAACATCCCGTCCCCATCTTGTTTTGCATACCATTTCTCCGGGCGACTATAAAATAACGGTTCAATGTACACAGAACGATGGTAGCTGGAGCCCTGAATTCACTTTGCTGAAATTCACTGTCCTTCCTCCGTGGTGGCAACAATCCTGGTTCATCCTATTATGTGCGGTCATCATCATTCTTTTCATTATCTATACCATAAAAGCTCACGACCGTCAACTGAAACGGAAATACAAGGAACAGGAACGTACCATCTACAAGGAAAAAGTGAAAGCTTTGATCAATATCAACCATGAACTGCGTACCCCTTTAACCTTAATTTATACACCGTTGAAACAACTTACAAACAGCAAACAAATCCCCTATGAACTCCGTGGCAAACTATATGGTGCGTTCAAGCAAGCACGACAAATGAAAAACATCATTGACATGATTCTGAATATGCGCAAGATGGAAGTAGAGAAAAATATCCTGCGCATGTCTTCCACGCCCTTCAACGAATGGTTGCAAAGTATCCTAAATGATTTCAAGGATGAACTTTCGTTACGTAATATCTCATTGGCATTTACTCCTGACACTACCATAGAAACTATGTATTTTGACCGCAGTCAATGTGAAATCGTCGTTAACAACCTATTGACAAATGCCTATAAATTCAGCGAAGAAAATTCTACTGTCACTGTTTCCACTTACCTCGAAGGTAATGGAAGCCGTGTACGGGTAACTATAAAAGATGAGGGAATAGGTCTTCAAGAAGAAGATATAGCCAATTTATTCACTCGCTTCTATCAGGGTAAACATAGCTTTCAAGGTAACGGAATCGGCTTGTCATACGCCAAACAACTGGTAGAAATGCACGGAGGCATCA
>OHUU01000404.1_pt1 | contig 15318 bp, 8 predicted proteins | sample 1579271 | NCBI WGS metagenome assembly OHUU01 (sample SAMEA3882556, study PRJEB24775) | human gut metagenome | biome: human-associated habitat; feature: intestine environment; material: feces | place: Netherlands | collected 2009/2010 | reverse complement strand
CCGATTCCACATGATATTTTGCAAACAGCCTACATAACCCGTAAGGGAGAACCCATGTGTCCGTCTGATGACACTCAGGAAAAGCCCGATATCGTGCTTCATTCTCATGAAACATGCCTGAAAGATAAAAAGAAACAAGCCGAAAACTTCCGCTTCATTGAAGAGGAAAGCAATAAATACGAAGCCTCCCGCATCTTGCAAGATGTAGGTAACAAAACGGTAGTAGTCAATCCGCCTTACCCTCCAATGACACAAGGAGAGCTGGATCGTTCTTTTGATTTGCCGTATACACGTATGCCTCATCCCAAGTATAAGGGAAAACGGATTCCGGCATACGATATGATTAAATTTTCCATCAACATTCATCGGGGATGTTTTGGTGGCTGTGCATTCTGTACCATTTCCGCCCATCAGGGAAAATTCATTGTAAGCCGAAGCAAGGAAAGTATCTTGAAAGAGGTGAAAGCCATAACAGAAATGCCAGACTTCAAAGGCTATCTGAGCGACTTGGGAGGGCCTAGCGCCAACATGTACGCTATGCGCGGTAAAGAAGAGAAAATATGCCGCCGCTGCAAACGCCCGTCATGTATCCATCCCAAAGTATGTCCCAATTTGAACACGGATCACCGTCCTTTATTGGATATTTACCATTCGGTAGACGCACTTCCCGGTATCAAGAAAAGCTTTATCGGAAGCGGTGTACGCTATGACCTGTTACAATATCAGAGTAAGGATCCGGCAGTAAACCGCAGTACGGCTGAATATACCCGCGAACTGATAGCCAATCATGTCAGCGGGCGTTTGAAAGTGGCTCCGGAACACACCAGCGACTCAGTGCTGCAAATCATGAGGAAACCTTCGTTTTCGCAATTTTATGACTTCAAAAAGACTTTCGACAAAATAAATAAGGAATTGAATATGCGACAGCAGATTATACCTTATTTTATAAGCAGCCATCCAGGATGTACGGAAGAAGATATGGCAGAACTGGCAGTGATCACCAAGAAATTGGATTTCCATCTGGAACAGGTGCAGGATTTCACCCCTACCCCAATGACTGTAGCTACTGAAGCCTGGTACACAGGTTATCATCCATATACGTTACAACCGGTTTTCTCTGCCAAATCACAAAAAGAGAAACTGGCTCAACGGATGTTCTTTTTTTGGTATAAACCCGAAGAACGGCGTGCCATCATCAACGAATTGCGTAAAATAGGACGCGCTGATTTGATAGACAAGCTGTATGGCAAATAAAAGGGTAATGTATCAAATTCACCACAGATCATGTGCAATCTGTGGTGAAATCGTTTTTTAAAGTCTTATTTATCTTTCATCGTGTTTTGATGAAACACAGAAACAGGTCTATGTGTTCCAAGGTACAGATATTGATATTTATTTTCCCCTAAACTTAATTAGAAAAGTACCGCAAATATTAATTGATAAAAATACGACCTATCCTATTGAATATCATTTATTTTTTGCTATCTTTGGGCAAAACCAACTTTTAAATCAATACTGCGTATGGAAACGTATCTCTTCTGGATTGTGCCCATTGCCTCCCTCTTGGCATTGGCACTCGCATGGTATTTCTACAAACAAATGATGCTTGAAAGCGAAGGAACTCCGACGATGGAGAAAATCGCTTCTTATGTGCGCCAGGGCGCCATGTCCTATCTGAAACAACAATACAAAGTGGTAGGGCTGGTATTTCTGGGATTAGTTATTCTATTTTCTATCATGGCATACGGCTTCAACTTACAAAATCCGTGGGTGCCCATTGCTTTTCTTACCGGCGGTTTCTTCTCCGGATTGTCCGGCTTTTTGGGAATGAAAACGGCTACATACGCTTCTGCACGTACCGCCAATGCCGCCCAACACTCCTTGAACAAAGGACTGCGTGTAGCTTTCCGTAGCGGAGCTGTTATGGGGTTGGTCGTTGTCGGCTTGGGACTACTCGATATTTCTTTCTGGTACATATTATTGGACTATTGCATTCCCACAGATGCCTTGAACCCTTCTGCTAAATTATGTGTCATCACAACCACCATGCTTACCTTTGGTATGGGAGCCAGCACACAAGCACTTTTCGCCCGTGTAGGAGGTGGAATCTATACCAAGGCAGCCGATGTAGGTGCCGACCTGGTAGGTAAAGTGGAAGCCGGCATTCCGGAAGATGATCCCCGCAACCCCGCAACCATTGCCGATAATGTGGGTGACAATGTAGGTGACGTAGCCGGAATGGGCGCCGACCTCTACGAGTCTTATTGCGGTTCTATCCTGGCTACCGCCGCTTTGGGCGCAGCTGCCTTCATTGGTTCGGATGATACTGTAATGCAATTTAAAGCGGTCATTGCGCCTATGCTGATTGCAGCTGTAGGTATTTTACTCTCCATCATCGGTATTTTCGCTGTCCGTACCAAAGAAGATGCAGGAATGAAAGAGCTACTCGGTTCATTAGCTACAGGAACCAACTTAAGTTCTGTGCTGATTGTTGTTGCCACTTTCCTTATCCTTTGGGCCTTGGGACTGGAAAACTGGGTAAACATCTCTTTTGCTGTGGTAGTGGGATTAATAGTAGGGATCGTTATCGGTCGCTCTACCGAATACTATACTTCTCAATCTTATAAACCTACACAACGATTGGCCGAAAGTGGAAAGACAGGTCCGGCTACCGTTATCATTTCCGGTATCGGACTAGGTATGGTTTCCACCACCATCCCTGTACTGGCAGTAGTAACCGGTATCATCTTGTCCTACTGGCTCGCTTCAGGATTTGATTTTGCCAATATTTCCATGGGATTGTATGGCATCGGTATCGCTGCCGTAGGTATGCTTTCGACATTAGGAATCACCTTGGCTACCGATGCTTACGGACCAATTGCAGACAATGCCGGCGGTAATGCCGAAATGAGCGGATTAGGTAAAGAAGTACGCAGGCGCACTGACGCACTCGACTCGTTGGGTAACACAACTGCTGCCACCGGCAAAGGTTTTGCTATCGGCTCTGCCGCTCTGACCGGATTGGCTCTGTTAGCATCCTATGTAGAAGAAATCCGTATCGGATTAACCCGGTTGGGGCAGACCATTCTGGAATTACCAAACGGCATTACCGTAGATGTTCATAACGCCAGTTTCACTGACTATATGCTTTATTACGATGTAACCCTGATGAACCCTAAAGTGCTAAGCGGCATGTTTTTGGGCAGTATGATGGCATTCCTGTTCTGCGGTCTGACCATGAACGCCGTAGGCCGAGCAGCCGCTCACATGGTAGAGGAGGTGCGTCGCCAGTTCCGTGAAATAAAAGGGATTCTGACAGGAGAGGCAGAACCCGACTATGCCCGTTGCGTACAAATATCCACCAAAGGAGCACAACGTGAAATGGTATTCCCGTCTCTATTGGCTATCATCGCTCCGGTTGCTACAGGATTAGTGTTTGGAGTTCCCGGAGTCATCGGTCTGCTGATTGGTGGGTTGTCCTCCGGTTTCGTGCTTGCCATTTTCATGGCCAATGCAGGAGGCGCATGGGATAACGCCAAGAAATATGTAGAAGAAGGCAATTTCGGCGGTAAAGGAAGTGAAGTTCACAAAGCAACGGTTACCGGTGACACGGTAGGTGACCCGTTTAAAGATACATCCAGTCCCAGTTTGAACATTCTGATTAAACTGATGAGTATGGTCGCCATTGTAATGGCCGGACTGACAGTTGCTTGGAGTTTGTTCTAATAGAAAAGCAGAAAGCCGCTTCAGAGGAGGCGGCTTTCTAACTTTAAAAAAGATTCTGATAAACTATTTTTTAATACTTATCCGGATTTCCATTACTACAAAATGAATGAATATGTCAAAGAAATCACAAACTATTTTTAGTCAAAACATTACAATTGAGTTTGTTCAAGATTTCCATGCATCGATCCACATTAGACGGACGGATAACCACATGTGCCGTATCTCCCTGAGCAAAAGCATACATATATTCAATAAAGATATTCTCTGCTACCAGATAGTCCAAAACTTTAGCCAAAGAACCAGCCACATTCGGGCAACTGATACATACCACATCGGTTAGCATCACGGCAAAATTCTCGGCACGAAGTACTTCCACCGCTTTTTCCACATCCGAAACAATCAGGCGAAGTATACCGAAATCAGTAGATTCCGCCATGCTGAACGCATGCATATTGATATCATACTTTGCCAATGTCTTGGTTACGTCATTTATCCTTCCGGTCTTGTTTTCCAGAAAAACAGATAATTGCTTAATTGTCATATTGCGTACTTTTTCATTTTAAAATTCGGTTGTCTATCACACGTTTACTCTTGCCTTCACTACGGGCAATACTGTTAGGCTCCATCAGCTTCACTTCAGCACTGATAGAAAGAACGCTCTTCAATTTGTCACTCAGCGCCTTCTTCATTGCCAGCATACGTCCCATATCGTCCGAGAAGAAGTCTTTGCGGACTTCCACTTGTACCTGCAAAGAGTCAAGATTATTCTTCCTATCCACCACCAGCATATACTGAGGTTCAAACTGAGGCATATCCAAAATAACACTTTCCACCTGAGACGGGAAAACATTGATGCCACGGATAATAAGCATATCGTCACTACGGCCTACAATACCCGACATACGAATATTGGTTCTTCCACACAGACATTCACCCTCCATCAGGGAAGTCAAGTCCTTCGTACGATAACGCAATAACGGCATCCCCTCCTTTGTCAAGGTAGTAAACACCAATTCTCCCACTTCTCCATTCGGAAGACGTTCCAGCGTTTCAGGGTTAATGATTTCAGGATAAAAATGATCCTCATTGATATGCGAACCATGTTGTTCCTGGCATTCATAGGAAACACCAGGGCCCATAATCTCACTCAATCCATAAATATTGTAGCCTTTCAAGCCCAGCCGCTCTTCTATTTCCTTACGCATACTCTCCGTCCATGGCTCGGCTCCAAAGGCTCCTATACGGAGGCCGATATCTTTCTTGGTAAGCCCCATACGTTCCACCACTTCTGCTAAATAAAGAGCATAAGAAGGAGTACAGGCAATACCGGTTATACCCAAGTCACGAATCAGACGAACATGCTTTTCCGTATTTCCGGTAGAAGCCGGGATAACAGTCGCCCCCAGATTCTCCACACCATAATGTGCACCCAGCCCACCAGTGAATAACCCATAACCATAACTGACAGAAAAAGTATCATTACGAGTAACCCCATAGGCCGAAAGACAACGCGACATTACTTCGGACCATACGGACAAGTCACGACGTGTATATCCCACAATGGTAGGATTCCCGGTTGTGCCCGAAGAAGCGTGTACACGTACAATTTCCGAAGCAGGAGCAGCCTGAAGACCATATGGATAATTATCACGTAAATCCTGCTTGGTAGTAAAAGGAAGTTTTACGATATCTTCGATAGTCTGGATATCATCCGGAGACAAATCCATCTCCTGCATCTTGTTACGATAAAAAGGGACATTATGATAAACCAGGTTCACCAACTTGTTCAGGCGTTTTCCCTGCAGAGCGCTCATCTCGTCCCGACTCATGCACTCTTTATTTTTATTCCAAATCATAATAAATAATTTTTCAATGTGCTAATCTGCCAATGTACTGGCACACAAACCCACTGTATGGCAATCGGCACATTATCCTATTAGCACATTATTTTCAATGATCTTCATGAAAAGCTCTCATGCGTTCTTCCATCACCGGATAAAGTTCCTCACGCATTCTGGAAGTACAGGCGCGGACACCTTCCTGCTCGCTACCGGTAGTAGAAAGCGAGATGCTGCTTACCCCATAATACAATAACTCCCGGAGCAATTCACCCCCTGTCATATTTCCGTAACCAATGGTAAAGAAGAAACCATCTCCCACCACCTGGGTAGCATCATAGTCATATACGATGTGGAAACCATTGTCGGTAAATATTTTCTTCATGCGTTCCGCACGACGGGCATATTCGCGGGTATCTTCCACAAAATTGATTTTACCTTCGGTAGACAGACGGAGCATCTCAGCGTATGCATACTGAGTGGAAGCCGTACATCCCGAAGTAATCATATAAAGGATGGAAGCAATCAGTGTAGGACCGAATACCCCTGCATCTTTATACCGTTCTGCCAAGGCAGGGAACTGGCGGTCGAACAGTTTGTCGCTGATACATGCCAATGCCATACGCTGTCCGGCATAACTGAATATCTTGGAAGAAGAAAGCATCAGGATATAATTATCCGTATATCTTGCCACAGTAGGCGGATAGGGCGGTTCGAAAGGATGTCCCATATCCCGACGGAAATCCATGCAGAAATAAGCCAGATCTTCCATGACAATCACATCATACCGGGTTGCCAGTTCACCGATTATCTGCAACTCCTCCTCTTCCAGACAAATCCATGCCGGATTATTCGGATTAGAATAGATAATCGTTGCTATATCGCCTTTACTCAGGAAACTTTCCAATTTCTCACGCAAGGCCTGTCCACGATAATGATAGATATCAAACTCTTCCCACTCCACGCCGATAATGCGAAGCTGGGATTTCTGAATAGGAAATCCGGGATCAATGAACAATACCTTGTCTTTCCCCGGAATACGCTGCGTACAGGCTATGAACGAGCCGAATGAACCCGCCACCGACCCGGTGGTAGGCACACAAGCGCGCGGAGAGATTTCCAGATTCAAGAAAGCTTTTACAAAACGGGAAGCCTCCTTTTTCAACTCGGGCACTCCTGCGGCAGCCGGATATTGCGATCCGACTCCCCTGTCTAAAGCGGCTTTCTCCGCTTCAATCCCTATCTGATTGGCTGCAAGGCCGGGAGATCCCTGATCCATACGGATAAAAGGAATCCCCGTTTCCTTTTCCAGATACTGGGCTACCAGCAGCACATCACCGATAGTAGCCTGTGCAAGATTGGCGATGTGCAGTTCCTTCACCGCTTTCTCCACTAATTCTTCACTAAATATCTTCATGGCATTACCAGTTCTTTACCGCATTCAAGCCTATATCAAAAGCCTTCTGATTCATTTCAACAATCTTCTCACCTTTTGTGGCAAACACACGCCCTATGCTTTCACGCAACTGTTCCGGTGATACGATCTCAATATACTTCGCAGCCATGCCCAGCAGAATCACATTCGCGCATTTAGGCATACTGTTTTCTTTTGCCATATCCTCTATTTCCAACTTCACCACATGCGGAAGACTTTCCAAAGTTCTCATCAGATCCACTTCTTCAGGATAGTCGGGAATGTTCTTGAAAGGATTAGCAGACGTAATCACCCAACCTTCTTCCTGCAAGTAAGGCAGATAACGCAACGCCTCCATCGGTTCCATGGAAATAATCAGATCCGCCTCACCCTGAGCGATCAGATCCGAATAAATCGTTTCGTCGGATAGACGCAGATTGGACTGTACATCTCCTCCGCGCTGGCTCATACCGTGTACCTCAGCCTGCTTCAAATTGATGCCTTCTGCCGTAGCAGCTTCTCCTATAATAGTAGCGATAGTCAGGATACCCTGTCCTCCTACGCCCGAAAGTATGATATCTTTTCTCATGCCTTATCTGCTTTTTTCTGTCTTAGTTTACGATTCAATGTCTGGATACATTCTCTGCGCGGAATAATGACAGACACCCCTTTATATTCTATTTCCTCACGAATGGTACGGGTGATTTCTTCCATATTCTTTGGTAATGGAACCACCACACGCACATGTTCGGGTTCTACCCCTAATCCCAGGCAGATCGCCTCGAATTTGTTCGTACCGGCAGAGTCCTGTCCACCGGTCATGGCAGTAGTCAGGTTATCCGAAATCACCACAGTGATATTGGCATGGTCATTGACCGCATCCAGCAGACCGGTCATACCGGAATGAGTGAATGTAGAGTCACCGATAACCGCAATGGCCGGAAATACTCCCGCATCGGAAGCACCTTTGGCCATGGTTATGGAAGCACCCATATCCACACAACTGTCAATAGCACGGAACGGGGGCAACGCACCTAATGTATAGCAACCGATATCACCGAAAATGCGTGCATCCGGATATTCCGCAGCCACCTTGTTCAATGCATCATACACATCCCGATGACCACATCCCTGACACAATGCAGGCGGACGCGGCATCACCACCTGAGGTTTACCAAACGGACGTTTGATTCCCCATCCGATTGCCTCGCCCACATTATCCGGAGTCAGTTCACCGGTACGTGGCAAAGTTTCGGTCAGGCGTCCCTTGATCTCATAGTCTGAGGAAAGAATCGCTTTTACCTGCTCTTCCACAAACGGCTGGCCATCTTCCACTACCAAAACATATCCGCAACGGTCTGCCATCGTCCTGATTTCTTCAGCCGGCAACGGATACTGCGAAACTTTCAATACCGGAATATGGCAACTGTCCGTATCCGCCTCCTTCACATAATTATAACCGATACCACAGGCTATCACTCCGAATTCATAATCATATTCGGGATTCAACCCTTCCAGATAATTATAAGGAGATTTGGAGGAAGCTTCTTCCAGTTTTTCCTGCTTTTTCACCAAATCCAGATATTGTTTACGCGCATTACCCGGCAGCAATACCCAGTGGGCACGTTCATGATCAGGATTCAACTGATTTTCCTCACGGATATCGGCTACTTCCACACCGGCACGCGAATGTGCCAGACGGGTAACCACACGCATCAGCACCGGCAACTTCAGTTTTTCCGAGAGTGTATATGCGTAATCCATCATATCGTATGCTTCTTGTTGGGAAGACGGTTCCAGCATGGGAATCATAGCAAATTTTCCATAAAAGCGTGAATCCTGTTCGTTCTGTGACGAATGCATGGAAGGATCATCGGCAGCCAGCACCATTAATCCACCTTTTACACCGGTAACGGCTGAATTGATAAAACAGTCGGCAGCTACGTTCATGCCTACATGTTTCATACATACCAAAGCACGTTTTCCTGCGTATGACATACCCAATGCAGCCTCCATGGCCGTTTTTTCATTGGTACACCAAGTGCTGTGCAATTTTCTTTCCTTTGCCAAAGGATTATTCTGGATAAACTCCGTGATTTCAGTGGACGGTGTACCCGGATAGGCATATACACCTGATATGCCGGCATGTATCGCTCCGAGGGCAATTGCCTCATCGCCCAACAATAATTTCTTTTCAGCCATTATCTATTATTTTGTTAATTGTTTCATATCAATGTAAAGGGGTCTGCATCATCCAATACCGGGAATTTCTTCCGGAAAGTCTGCAATGCCTCCATATCTATATCAGCCGATACCGCGCTTTCCCTGCTCCACGGACATTCGGCTATCGTCTTTCCGTAGGGATCGATGATGGCGCTGCCACCCGAATATTCACAGGCAGGATCAACTCCCATGCGGTTCACTCCGGCCACATAGCACTGGTTCTCAATAGCCCGCGCCCGAAGCAGCGCGCTCCAGGCATCCACACGGGGAGTAGGCCAGCTTGCCACATAAAGTATCATGTCATAATCACCCAGGTTACGTGCCCAAACAGGGAAGCGAAGGTCATAACATACTTCCAACAGGATACGTACCCCACGGAAGTTCACCACCACACGCTCTGTGCCGGCAGTGAAACGCTTGTGTTCGCCCCCGAAGGTGAACAAATGTTTCTTATCATAATGCTGCACGGCTCCATCCGGATGGACAAAGTAAAAACGATTATAATAATTTCCATTCTCACATACCGCTACACTGCCTGCAATAGCACAATTCCGCTCGGCTGCCTTACGCTTCATCCAGTGCAGGGTTTCACTGTCGGCGCTCTCCGCAATTCCTTCGGGTTGCGTACAAAAACCGGTGGAAAACATTTCGGGTAAAACAAACAGATCAGCATCCAGCAGACAGCTTATCGCTTCGTCCGCCCTTGCTATATTGGCCTGTGGATTGGCCCATTCTATATTTCTCTGTAGAATTGTTATTTTCATTGTTTTTCATATTATAAGACCCACAAAGGTAACAAATATAATAAGATAGCAAGCATTTTATTACTAACTATTTCCTTTCACGCCCTTTTTTCTTACATGTTTTCATAAATATCCCCTATTTATTCCTCATAAAAAAGAGGAAGCGTCCTCTTCTGAGATTACGCTTCCTCCATCCATACTAATTAAATCTTAATTTTGCAGTCTGAAGACTACAGGAACAGTGTATTTCACCCTCACTGCTTTTCCTCTTTGCTTGCCGGGCTTCCATTTTGGCATGGAACTGATCACGCGGATTGCTTCCTTGTCCAGATACGGATCCACACTCTTCACCACTACCGGATTCAGAATCTCGCCATGAACACCCACAATAAACTGTACCACAACCTTACCTTGAACTCCCTGCTCGGCACTGACAGTAGGATATTTGATGTTTTCACTCAAATACTTCATCAAATCAGCAGTACCATCACGAAACATCGGCATCTCTTCCACCACCACAAATTCCACATTTTCATCCACTACTTCCTCGGGTACTTCAACAGGAATGGGTATAATAACAGGAGCGTCCGTAGGGTCCGAAGCGGCAATATCGCCTTCTATTTCCGTCGAGTTATCATCCACTATGTTGAGCTCTTCCGGATTGACGGCAGCCGGCGGAGGCGGTGGTAGCAGAGGTTTATCCTGATTGTAGGTTACAGGAACTAATTCTTCAAAGAAATCCGGGTCACTGACTAGATCACTGATCGTGTAAGTTACATTACGTTCAGTCCATTCGAACGAAACAAACATAAACGACAGCGTCACAATGAGCCCCATGAACAGCCAACGGGACTTACCCTTTTCAAGGTCGGCTCTTCGTGCTTTTTTCACTTCCATAACAAGTGTTTTTTAAATTAGACAATATGTGAGTAAAAATCTCAGTGTCCGCTTTTAAACTGGAAGTAAGATAGTAAAAATATAGATAAGTTAAAAGAAAAAGGAGTGTCTTATATTATTTTTTAATATAAAACACCCCAAATTCAATTCCGTTAAACAATTAATTAAAAATCAGCTGTTTATTTAGTTAATATTCAATTTTACGTTAACATATCCTGCTTACTCTACAGCAATGCAGGTTTCTGCCGAACCATCGGTTGGTTCATCTCTTCTACGAAAGAAATCCGCCAATACAGACATCTTTTATCACAGACTCACCATCTCCTGCAGAATACCTACCGCAGTCTCTACCGTTTCCACATTCTTGACTACCATACTACGCTTGCCGTTCTGCTCACGCAAATTGCAGTAACGCGGATTCTTGCTCATGTAATCAATCACCTTGCCAAAAGCCGCACTTTGATAATAAGGACTTTCCTGATTACTGATAAAGAACAAAGTCATTCGTCCGGCTTTCAAGAATACTTTTTCCACCCCCAACCGTTTAGCCAATCTGCGCAAAGGTACGATACGCAGAAGTTCCAACCCTTCGGGAGGAACCTTTCCGAAACGGTCCTCCAACCGTGCCTTGAAAGCGAGCAGGTCCTTATCCAATTCCAATCCGTCCAGTTCACGATAAAGCAACATACGTTCGCTGCTGCTGGGGATATACTCATTAGGGAAAAGCAATTCCAAATCACTTTCCACCTGACATTCATCCACAAAGTTCTCGCCACTGATTTTCTCTTCTCCCGCTGCCTGCAACTCCTCTGCGTAAAGATCGGCAAACTCATCCTCTTTCAATTCCTTCACCGCTTCAGCCAATATCTTCTGATAAGTTTCATAGCCCAAATCGGCAATGAAACCACTCTGCTCCGCCCCCAGCATATTTCCTGCTCCACGGATATCCAAATCCTGCATGGCTATATGAATACCGCTGCCCAGATCACTGAAATTTTCAATGGCTTGAAGACGACGCTTTGCCTCAGGAGTCAGTGAAGTCAACGGAGGCGCCAACAAATAACAGAATGCTTTTTTATTGCTTCTTCCCACACGTCCACGCATCTGGTGCAAATCACTCAAGCCAAAATTCTGCGCCTGGTTGATGATAATCGTATTGGCATTCGGTATGTCAATGCCACTCTCGATAATGGTGGTTGCCAGCAGCACATCATAATCATAGTTCACAAAGTCGAAAATAATCTTCTCCAGCTTTTCGGGCTCCATCTGTCCATGACCTATGCAGACACGGCAATCGGGTATATTCCGCTTGATCATGGCTTCCAATTCTACCAGATTCTGTATGCGGTTATTGACAAAGAACACCTGTCCGTTACGGCTCATTTCAAAATTGATCGCTTCCGTTATGATATCTTCATTAAAGGTATGCACCTCTGTCTGAATGGGATAACGGTTGGGAGGCGGAGTCTGAATAACAGAAAGATCACGGGCGCCCATTAACGAGAACTGCAAAGTACGGGGGATGGGGGTAGCGGTCATAGTAAGTGTATCCACATTCACTTTCATCTGACGCAACTTCTCTTTCACACTTACTCCGAACTTCTGTTCCTCATCAATGATCAGCAATCCTAAATCTTTGAACTTAACGCTTTTACCGATGATTTTATGTGTACCGATCAAAATATTTATTTTTCCATCCGCCAGTTCTTTCACTATTCTGGAAACATCTTTCGTACTGCGGGCGCGGCTCAAATAATCCACCTTACATGGAAAATCTTTCAACCGTTCGCTAAAAGTCTGAAAGTGCTGATAAGCTAAAACCGTAGTGGGAACCAGCACAGCCACCTGTTTGTTATCTGTCACAGCTTTGAAAGCGGCACGAATCGCTACTTCGGTCTTTCCGAATCCCACATCACCACACACTAAACGGTCCATAGGGCGATCGCTCTCCATATCGGCTTTGGCATCTTGGGTCGCCTTCAACTGATCGGGGGTATCCTCATAGATAAAGCTTGCCTCTAATTCATGTTGCATAAAACTGTCGGGACTATACGAAAATCCTTTTTCCTGTTTACGTTGCGAATACAGTTTGATCAGATCACGAGCTATATCTTTGATTTTACTCTTGGTACGCTCTTTCATTTTTTCCCACGCACCGGTTCCCAATTTGTTCAGGCGGGGAGTTTCTCCCTCCTTCCCTTTATACTTGGATATTTTATGCAGGGAATGAATGGAAACAAATACCACATCCTCATTCTGATAAGTAAGTTTAATCACTTCCTGAGTGGTATTTCCATTCGGAATGCGTACCAAACCGCCAAAACGACCTACACCATGATCTATATGTACCACAAAGTCACCCGGCTCAAACTGGCTCAACTCTTTTAAGGTCAACGCCACCTTACCGCTACGCGCCTTGTCGCTACGAAGATTGTATTTATGGAAACGGTCAAAAATCTGATGGTCTGTAAAAAAGCAGCTTTTCAATACATTATCTGTAAAGCCCTCATGTAAAGTCTTGTTGACCGGAATGAACGTGATATGATCACCACGCTCCTCAAAGATATCTTTCAGACGCTTTGCCTGCTTCTCACTATCGGTACATATATATAAGGTGTAACCTCGTTTCTGATAATCAGTGAATGAAGTGCTTACCAAATCAAAATTCTTATGAAAAATAGGCTGGACTGTCGTATCGAAAGCCAACGTAGCCTGTGGAGTTCCTGTAGGTTTGTTACCAAATTCAATCCGTTTGAATTCCAAAGCCCGTACTGTAAATTCCGCCCCGTCTATCAGCTTCAGTTCCAAATTCATCAGTTCCGTCTTCTCTCCCTCGTATGCGGCAAGCGCCTGAGGAGAGAGTGCCTCCTCCCGTACTACCTGTATTCTTTCACGTACCCAAAGAAAATCTTTCATTGCCAGAACTGTTTCCCGAGAAATGAATTCAAAGAAAGACACCCCGCTCTTGTCGGCGGCATTCGTCAGCTCGGGCACGATGGCAATGCTCTGTTTCTTCTCTTTCGAAAGCTGGTTTTCCACCTCAAAAGTACGGATGCTGTCTACCTCGTCACCAAAAAAGTCAATACGGTAAGGATACTCGGAAGCAAAAGAGAAGACGTCAATAATACTACCGCGTACAGCATATTGCCCCGGTTCATAAACATAATCTACATGCTCGAATCCGTAACCGGCCAGCACTTCCGTGATAAACTCTGTGTCCACATGCTCACCCACACCAAGTTTTAACGTCTTGTCCATCAGTACCTTTTGTGATACCACTTTCTCCGCCAACGCTTCGGGATAAGTCACCACACATAGCGGATCGCCTTTCTGTAAACGGCTCAACACTTCCGTACGCAGGATCTCATTGGCTGCATCTTTCTGCCCATATTTAACAGCCCGACGATACGAGGATGGAAAGAACAAAATATGCTCATCACCGTTCACCTGTGTCAGGTCATGATAAAAGTAACCCGCTTCCTCCAAGTCACCCAGTACAAATACAAATGTCTGTTTATTCTCTCTAAGAAAGGAGGAAACAAATAAAGCTGCCGCAGAAGCATATAATCCTCCCAGGAAAATAGTCCTCACTGAGGAATCTTCCAATAACGCAGCCAGTCCCTTAGTGTTAGGATGACCAGCATAAATACGTTGCAATTCCGAAATATCCATATCTTTTTTTAAGATGGGGACAAAATTAAAGAAATATCTGATTACTTCCTCCTTTTTTTGCCAACTATTCAAGATTTTCCTATTTTTGTACGCTAATATATAACCCCATGGAAACAAAAGCAATAAACACAAAATTGAAAGGACACGCACGTGTAGATGTAGCTGATGTGCTACGCGGACTGGCAGTGATGGGAATCATCATCCTGCACTCTATCGAACATTTTAATTTCTACTCATTTCCCGATACAACCGGACAAAGTGCGTGGCTGAACTTCTCGGACAAAGCCATTTGGAGCGGGTTATTCTTCATGTTCGGCGGAAAAGCATACGCCATATTCGCTTTACTTTTCGGTTTTAGCTTTTTTATTCAAGATGACAACCAACGCCTACGGGGCAATGATTTCCGTCTACGTTTTTGTTGGCGGTTAATTCTTCTTTTCCTGATAGGTAATATCAATGCCAGTTTTTTCACAGCGGAAGTGCTGGTCCTTTATTCTTTAGTAGGTTTCATCCTGCCACTGACTTGCCGGCTGAAAGACAAATGGATATTTGCATTGGCATGTCTGCTATTAATCCAGCCATTGCCGCTTTATTATGTAATACGTGCCTGCTTCGATCCGGAATTTGTTACTCCGGCCATCCCCACCCGCAGCTTCTGGAATGCAACTTTTGCAGTGCAAAGCAATGGTAATTTTCTGGAAACCATCCGTGTCAATTTATGGGAAGGACAGTTGGCAAGCCTTGCCTGGGCCTGGGATCACGGACGGGTATTCCAAACAGCCGCCCTCTTCCTGCTCGGTATGCT
>OHUU01000379.1_pt1 | contig 15940 bp, 18 predicted proteins | sample 1579271 | NCBI WGS metagenome assembly OHUU01 (sample SAMEA3882556, study PRJEB24775) | human gut metagenome | biome: human-associated habitat; feature: intestine environment; material: feces | place: Netherlands | collected 2009/2010 | reverse complement strand
CTTCGTGAGTAAGCTACAGTTCTTTGGTATCTCAACCGTAACCAATTCCCCTGCACGTTTAATCTGATAGAGGTTCTGCATCGCACCCTGCGCATTGGAGAGGTATTCCAGCATTTTGTTCTCTACCGAGTGAACACGGTCGAGGGCCAAGGTCACGGCTGTCTCGGCAGCGATAATCTGTTCCTGTCTTTTCTTGCGTTGCTTGTGGATATTCTTCAATTCCACAGTCTGGGCAATCACCGCACCCGTCAAAGCCGGATCCGTCTGTTGGGCGAAGATAGGCAAGTCGTTCAGCAGAGAAACAGATAGAATGGCCAATGCCGCTACTTTTGATTTTATTCTTATCATATACTTCACATTTTAAGACCTGCATTTCTGCGTTCAGTCAAGTTATGTTCACGTTCCTCCTTATGCGGAGAGAGCATCGGTGCCATAGGCTTGTTCATCAGACTGTCGTTCCAATCCTTGAAAGCCTTAGGCGGTAGCCATTGCCCCATCCTGTAACGGATGGATAGCTTCTCGCTGACTTGTGCCGTCAGTGAGCGTTCCGTGTTCAGTTCAAAGGGTTTCCCTTTGGCTTCAATAGAAAGAACACCATCCTTTTTATTGATTTTCATCGGAATATCCTCCAGTATTGCCATCATACGCAAACCGTAGATACGTCCGGCTAAATCATTATCGAAACAGTCAAATGCCCTCGCATTAGGGAAACGAGCCATCGTTCCGGTTATCTGCTTGTCAGAGAATGTGCCGCCCAATGATACCAAAGCCACATCCGTACCCAGTTGAACCTTGTTCATCTGATAGAATGCCATCGCATCAAAAGCCGACTCACAGAAGAACACGCTTCGGACAGCCTCACGATTACCGCCAGTCAAGTCAGCTACCCAAGCAGAGGATGAAGAATCCGTACCGGCCGCCTTTGATTTGTAACCGCCATAGCCACGAATCTCGTAGCCATTGACTTCGTCACTATGCTCATTCGTATAAGGAAAACCGATGTTGTAACCTTCAAATTTTCCATTTTGCTTGTCCCTGACAAGACAAATAAAAGATGAAAGCTCTTTCACTGTATCATCCGAAATACCCCTTTGAGAGAATAATCCCGGTATCTTGTTGTTATCAATCGGCTTCACTTCATAACGCGATTCATCAAAGACTGCATCGTGCTTGATAGACTTGATATATTCACGGTCTTCCCGATATTCAGGTTCGGGCATATTGGCAAAGCGAGCCATTACCTTAGCTATCTTCTGCCAATCGTCCTTACCCGATACCAGGAATGAATTCAGATTCTCACGAATGAGAGTGACCACATCACCTTTGGAGCCATCCCTGCGGAAGAAAGTCTGAGCTACCTTGTCGTGCGGATGGCTGACGATGATGGTGTCACGTCTGTCATTCCCCTCACCAAGCACCAGTTCGATATATCGACCCACGCCCGCCTTTCGGTCCAGACGATACCCTAACGCATAGGCGATGTCATCCACACCCACACGGGATTTCATGTCCTTGAAGTTTACTTTGTAATCACTCATAATCGCTAAGATTTGTTGGACGATTACAAACTAATCCCGGAGCTTACTTTCTGATTTCTCCGTATCACAGTCAACTCCGGCTCGTAAGTCTTTCGTGCCGTCATATTCAGGAACGCTGTCTTATCTTTCTGGTCAGTAAGCTGGAAGAAGGTCTTTGCCGTGTCTTTGGTGACTTTCTTCAATCCCAACTCCACACCATCGTATGAGACACGGATAGCATAATCGCCGGAACGGGTCTTGATAATGGCGGCATTCTTGAAAGGGACTTCCTCACTTGGATCCATTGGAGTAAACGGGTCGTTCTTGGCAAGGTAAGGTTGTTCGCCCAATGCCAACCGTTGCTTGTCCACGTGGTCAAGTATGAGGTCGGATGCCTTGTTTACGTCTGCCATAATGGAAACAATGAACTTAGGTTCCTTCTTCAGGACACCAATCCACGAGTCCAAATAGGCGGCGGAGTTGTCCGTTATCTTGGAATCGAATCCCATCGAGTGGCTGATCATGGCAGCCGTCAGTTCCGCCACCAGTTCCTCCTTCGCATATTTCGGATCTCCAAACTTGCCACCTATCTCACGATTGAGTCGGTCTGCCGTCATGGTCGAGTGGGTCATTTCGTGTAGCATGGTCGAATAATACTCCATACCGCCACGATAGACTTCCTCCGGAGTTTTGCCGATATTGAACTGCTCCTTCATGGGAACAACAATCCTGTCTGCCAAGGGAGAATAATAAGCACCGTCCACTCGTTTGTCCGCCTGTATCAGACAGAGCCATCCCTGGGTCTGCACCATACGGTCAAGGGCGGCATGGGCATACATACCTTCAGTGTCTCTAAGCTCCGGCACTTTGAACTTCTCCAACAGCTTTTGCATACGCTCCGGCTGTATCTCTGCCAGATTGGTCTGTGCGACATTGTAAACCGGAAAAGCCTTGATAAAAGGAATCGCTTCCAAATCTTTCCGCTCCTCCCGACTCATGGCACGGTATTCATCCGAACTGATTTTCTGCCCGTTCTTGTCCTTTACCAGCATATCCCAATAGACCACGGGAAACGCCTTTTCTCCTTTCAGGACGTGGGCTTTGAGGTTATGCGCCTGCTTGAAAGTCAGATAGACAGGTAGGTCATACCCATTCGCCGCCGTATGTAGTTGCAAGAATAGCGAGTTGGAACCGGAATAGTTCCTGCCGCCCACGTTCTGCGGCAAGCCGGCATAACCCGAAGCACCACCAATCCAGCCTTTCTTCCAGTCGGAGGCTTTCATCTGCTCCATGCGGTCAATCATCATCGCCGCGAACTTATCCAGAGCGACCTGACCGGCATTGCCCGAAGCTGACGGATTGTAACTAGTTCCAGATGCCATAGTCCTCGTCATCCATTACCTGACGGTCCATCTGATCGATGTCCGTCTGCTCGATATAAAACTCTGCGGATTCGTCCGAGGGGTCTGTACCGTGGGTACGGCACCACTCTAAATAACCCTGTTCGTTCTCACTCTCCAGGACAAAACGGAGATAACCGATTTTGCCCTCCTGAAGGAGTTCCACCAACTCCTCATGCTTCATCTTTTTGTTCATATATAGTTTTTCTTTTATCGTTAAACTGTTGTTTGATTAGTTACCTTTTCATGGATGCGGATTTCTCCACCTTGACACTCTTTGCAGCAAGCATACCGCTGATTTCCGTATTGAGATACTTCGCTGCAATCTGTTCCCGTGTGGCGGTCTTTGCCTTGAAAAGGGAATAGCCGTCATCAAAGGATATTTCATGCTTGGTGGTGCGCCCCTTGTCGCCCATATCCACGGACACCTTCCACTTGTTGTCACCACGGTCTTTCGCCACACGCACACCTTTCGGGTCTATGCCTTCGGGAAGCTGGTACTTCTCGTAGGCTGATTTCAAGTGCAGGCGTTCCCCGAAGTTCTTTTCTACAAGTTGAGTAGGAGTCATCACCCGATCGAAGTAGGCGTTCAAGTCCTGACGGGAAGCGACAGCCGACATCTTGGAGTCACCGATTTGCGCATAGAACTTGTACTTGCCATAATCGGCACGCTGCTCGTCCTTCTCCTTATAGACATTGAACTTCTCCACGGAGATATTGCCTTCCGGTCCGGCAATGGACTTGGGCATCTTGAAGGATTCCTCCGACACCTTTGGCATCAGTTTGGTCGGATAATAGCGTTCCATCAACTGGGGCACCGTCATTTCCTTCTTCTGGTAGGCGGCTAAGTCGGTAGCGTCCATCCGTTGTGGCTTCAACTGTTTACCGTCCATCTTGGCGGTGAAATACCACTCTTCGGGGTTGGCTTTGCTTTGGTAAGCGTGACCGTGGGTCACTTTCTCGCCGGCAGCAGTTACCATCTGAGGCTCGCGTGGTTTCTTCTCCTGCTTCGCCTCGGCTTTCTGTTCACTCTTGGCTTCCGCTTGCGCTTCCACCTTTTTCTCCTTGGCAGGTTTCTCCCCGGCTGTGTTCTTCACAGTCTTGGCAGGCTCTTCCTGCACAGCCTTCTCTTTCTTCTCTTTACTCTTCTTTGCCATATTGGTATTGTTTGATAGGGTTGGTTCTTCGTTCTTCCTTACTTTCTCTACGACTTCAAGCTTGTCACAGATGGCGACCCGTTCTCCGGCACGGATGAGTTTGGGCAAATAAGTGTCCAATGCAACCGTAGGGAACTCAGCGGTCTTTATCTTCTTCTCAATGCCCGAAGTCAGCTTGTCTGCCGTGGCTATGCCGAGAATCAAGGCGGCTTTAACAGCATCCTCCTTGTAGAGCCGGTAGAAATCGCCCTCCCGAAAAAGGAGCATCGCATCGGGATGCTTTTGTTTCAGAGAGTCAAATTGTCTCAGGAGTCCGGCATCCAGCTCTTTGTCTGTTTTCTTAGCCATGACCGTCAGCGTTTAAGGATATTGTTTGCTTTTTCCTCACGGGAGGGTTTAAGGTGGATGGCACGTTCCTTGGATTGGGCATCCACGACCTTCTGGTATTCCCAACGGTTCTTGTCTGTCATTACCAGACCCAAGTATTCAGGATGCTGCTCGTCATAACGGAGCTTCTGCTGCCGTTCCCACTCTTTCATATCGCCTTGGATGACCTTGAAGCCTTGCGGTTCTTTCAAGTCCACACCCACGGAAACCTTCTCACCGCCTACATTGAGTTCGATGGGCTTGCCCTCACGAACCTGTTGCTTCTGCAGGGTGCCCAACTCGATGTCATTGACTTTTTCCATGTCTTTGAGTTTCTGCTCCAGTTGGATGTCCGTCACTTTACGATGGATGACCGATTTGGTTTCAGGGTCTAATTGGAGGTACTGCTTTGTCTTCTCGCCGTTTACCTCCACGGATTTTTGAAGCACCTCGCCATTCCGTAGCCGGATGGCTTCCTGCTCGGTTAAGCGTAGAACCTTGTTACGCTCCACTTCAAGCGCCGCTCTGACCGGATAGGCGATAAGGGCAGGATTACCGTTTTTGTCAGCAGTAAGCTGTAACTTAACCGGCAAGGTGATGATGTCGCCATTACGGGCGTTGATAGAGACTTGCATCAGCGGAGTGACCTCGCCGGAAGCCAGTTTTTCCTTTACCTCCTGAGGCAACAAATCCGCTTTCTTACGGTCGATGCCCAATACCGCCAACTTCTCGTAGGGCAGCATTTCGGATAAATTTCTGTTGTGTAATTCCATTTGAATGATGTTGAACTGTTAATTTTGCGGTGTCGTTACCGCTTGGATGCCACAAAATTACCCACATCAAATTCCGGAAAAGAAATGCGCAACACTATTCTGACAGCGATGTTCTTGATGCTGATGCCGGGCATGGCATCGGCACAGTTCTATACGATAACGAAAGAGGCAAGAATTGAGTCGATTCGGGCAAACGACAAAGAAAAGGCTATTGATAATAAGAAGGATACAACACAAATAGGCTCAAATAATGAACCGAAAGATACATTGAAAGTTCAATCGTATATTAGAACAAACAAACGTCTATGTACCCAAAAAGTGGACGGTAAGACGTCCCAAAAATTCAAACGGGTTAAATCAAACGGGCATCTTCCTGAATTGACGATTCCCAACCTCTATACGGAAATCAAGAAGAACGGCATCCTATATCCGAAAGTGGTATTGGCACAAGCCATTTTGGAAACAGGATGGTTTACCTCACCACTGTGTAGGGATAGGCACAACCTCTTTGGGCTGACCAATCCACGTACCGGAAAGTATTATGAGTTTGCCCATTGGTCGGAAAGTGTCCGCGCCTACTATACCAAGGTGCAGTACAAATACAAACGAGAAGATGGGAACTATCTGCTTTGGTTAAAAAAGATTGGGTATGCGGAAGCACCTGATTATATTCCGGCAGTTATCAGTGTGCTAAAAATGTTATAGCGCACCATATTAGTAGCAAGTGCATCGGATAGAAAGCATAAAATCCATACTTGGCTGCATTGCCCTTGATAAATCCCCTTGTGCCATCGTATAAGAAGATGACCATGCAAGCCAGCAAAGCACCGATGCTACCATAGTGCATCATCAATGGGAAAGCGCAAAGTATCTGCATTATCCGACCACAGGGAAAAGGAAGAATCTTGTTTTGATTCCGTAACAGATTGAAAACGACAATTATCAATATTCCTCGCCACTCATAATCCGTTCCAGACCAAGTGGCGAAGCAAGCAATAGAGAGAATAGCCACCCTATTCTCTTTCAATTTCTCCAATACCGCCAAAGCTATCACGCCTAAAGCCAACGTGAACATTACGTTGTGCGTACCGTCCGCTCCATTCAGCAGATACCAAGGAACTTCACTGATAACGGCAAATACCAATAGCTGTGCAAAGTACCTCTTTCGGTTATGTGTATAACCGAAACCTTCCACAATCAAGAAAGCAAACACAGGAAAGGCGATTCGACCTACACAGCGCATGGCATTGTAAAGTAGTGTGCCGTTCTCCATCAGAAAATAGGCACAATGGTCTATCACCATAGATATAATGGCGATAATCTTCAACGTGCTACCGCTAAAGGTGGGTATCTTCGCAAGTCCTTCCATAATCAACTCATTCCAAGAAGTTCCTTAACCATATCCTCCACCTCCTGATTGACACGCTTGAAGTTGCGGTTCAGCATAATCTCCTTCTCCCGGTCATTCTTGAACTCATAGATTTTGGGCAGAGCCACATAGTGGTCTTCCTCCGCCTTAATCTTCTTCATATCAAAGTGCGTCTTGCAGAAATACTTCGTGGTCTTGAACTCCTCCGACTGCTCTATGTCGAAGTTGTCAAGCATCTTGTCATTGGTGGCGGTAAAGTCACGTGCCGCCTGACCAGCCAGCCATCCCGTAGCCATATCCGCTATCTTGGCTGCCGGAACAAGGTAGTCCATCTTCTCGGAGATGGTAGTAGATACCTTTTGGTCATTGATGGAGATGGAGCGTGAGGTCTGCTTCGCCTTGCCGAACACATCATTCTGCGCCCACTCCAAGGTTTCCTTGTTACGTGCCGCTCCCATAAAGATGTTACCGCAGGTAGTGATAATCTTCTGCATACCTACCTTGCCATAGTCCGCTTCCAACTGAGGCAACTCCTGAAAGCCAAGGGTCACGGCAACCTTATTGGAACGTGCCGTACCAATCAAACGGTCTATCTTATGGAAGTACAGAGTGGGCAGCTCATCCACGATGATGCTTACCGGGATGTTCCCCTTGGAGTTTACACGTGTAATCAGTCGGTTCAGCACCAAAGCGTTCAGCGAACCGATGACCTGTTCCTTTTCCGGGTCATTGGCGATGACCAAATAACTCGGATGCTCCTTGTCTGAAATCTTCAAGTCAAAATCATCACCTGTAAAGACCCAATAGGCTTCGGGAGATACCAATCTTGCGGCATTGACACGAAGCGTACCCACCATACCTTCCAACTGGTCATTCGCCTTATTCTCGAAAGCACTCTTGAACGGAGCCATCAAGGATGCAATCTTATCATCCTGCATCAGGATGTTGAACACTTGGTCGTATGACCTGCCTAAGAATGATAGTACGTGCGGCATATCTGAGAACTCACCTGTGATGGTGTCCGGCTCAACCTCGTTTCCGTGCTCATCCTCATACCAACAGCGGTCTATTTTTCTAAGTGTTCTTGTCCGGTCTTTATAAGAAAACCCGTTCAAGTCCACAAACATCCTATCTTCATCGGTAGATACATCATTGCCGTTCTCATCCACGAAGTCCAGCACCACATTTCCCTTCTCGTCTATGGCATTGAAGTCATCCCAATTCCGAATGACAATCTCCAATTTCTTTCCCTCCAATAAAATATAGCGTTTCAGTTTCTTTCCATTTCTGAACCCGACAGGGTGGAAGTTTACGAAGAAATAAATGATAGCCGCCAAGAAGTTCTCTGCCGAATTGGTGAAGAACGCTTCCGAACCGCCTTTCTTTTCTCCACCTCCCTTGTTTAAGGAAGCAAGTAAGGTAGCTGCCGTTTCCGAAGCTGCCGCCAAGTCAGGGATATACTTCCGTTGTATCGGATTGATGCGGTCAGAGTATTCCACATCCGTGAAGTTGATGGTACGGAACCCACAGTTAGCAGGAAGCCTTCCGGCTTTCCGATTCTTACAGAACTGATAGAATAGCGTTTTCGCCAATGTGGGGTACTTGAAATCGTACACCATCATGGCAAAACCTTTGGCGGCATGTTGCCGTATGAACGGGTCAATGATACCGAAGGACTTACCCGAACCCGGTGTTCCGAGAACAATCGTGCCACGGAACGGGTTGATGATATTGATCCATCCCTTGTGCATCTTCCGTTTCCAATAATAAATCATCGGTATGTTTACCGAATAGTCGTTATTGGCAAGTACCTCAGACTGTTGGAAGGACTCGTTCTCGAAATTGAAACGGTCATCACCAACCTTATAGTTGTAATACTTGGCAATGCCGTCCAATCCTTGATGCACCAACATGGTGCCAACTACTGAGCATACGGCATAAAGAATACGGTTGGCAGGGAATCCCATCCAACTCATTCCGAAGTCCATCTTGTGAAAGAGGAAGCAGAGTCCGACAAGGGTCAGACCGGCTAATACAGGATAAATGACCATTGTCTTGACATTGAACTTCAATGTTTTCTTCGCCTTTGTACCGATGCAGACCACACAGATGCAGACCAGTTCCACCATCTTACAACCCGAAACGGACGTGAACACGGGGAATCTGCCTAACAGGTCAAGAATGAACTGCGTAACACGGTTGTCTGCCGTAATGGGCAGGTTCATAATAATCTCAATGATGAGAAAGATGTAGATGCAGCTACGGAAGTAGTTATACATCTGCTGCTGTTCCCTTGTTTCTTCAAATGCCATAGCTCAAAATCAGTTAGTGGTTCAAAAAGGTATCTTCATACCAAGCAACAATCCATTTCTAAAAGTGTCCCCATGAACAAAATTCACGTTATTCTTTTGGGTAATCACAAACTCACAACCGTTTCTGAAAACGTAGCTGTATTCAAAGCTCGCTTCCAATCCGAGAAAGAATTTTCTTTCCACCGCACCGAATTGAGGGCCGAAACGGAAGCGAAGCATACCGTTCTTGTATCTTGCCAGCCGTTGCTTATAGACAATGCCGCCATCCCAGAAGTAACCTTTCCAAAAGTCATGCTTCCTCCAATGGTTGCCCACCTCGCCATACAACTCCACGGCATTACCGTAGGATAGCGGATGTTCATAGCCGACCGTAGTGTTCAACGTAGAGGGGAACTGAAAGCCTGCATTTATTGATAGCTTGGCATCTTGCGCGGATGCACCAATGGTCATAACCGCACATACAAAAAGGAATAATAGCTTTTTCATTGTTCGACAGAGTATTTGATGTAATAGTAAGGATAATAATCGCTGTTTTTCAAGATGTCCGAGTCAAAACCGTCGGCATTGAGGATGTCCTCATATTCGATGGTCAGCACGATGACACGTCCGCTGATTTGGTTCTCTGAAATCTCCAGTCTCAACACTTTCTCGTCCGGGAAAGTCAGTTTGGGAAGCACCAACACATTGCGGTAATTCTTCTGGAACTTCTTGGCATAGTTGAGTGAGAATACCGGAGTCAGTTCGATAGTCTGTGAGTTGGTAGCCTTGCTCTGCTTCTTGTCGGTCAGCTTCACACGCAGTTCCTCAATGTCGTAAGGTATCTTCGTCTTGTTCTGCAGCGAGTAGTCAATGAAGAAGTAATCCCCAATGGCATAGATATTATTGACCACCGCTTTCATGCCGTGCGCCTTTGACACCACCTGATTGAACTTGCGGTCACTGCCATAAACTGCCCACGCATGACGCGCCATTTCCAACATGGGCATAGACACCTCCGGGTTGATGTAGGATTGTGTATCGCTGTATGGTACTTGGAAAATGGATGCCGCATTAGCCGCACACTCCGTATAAATGATGTCATATTGGGCAATGTGTCGCTCGCCAATCAAGGTAAGCGTACCTAACAGTTCTTCTTCCTTATAATTGCATACCGTAGTGGAATCGCTCTCTTGAAAAGGCTTGATGCGCACAATGTTGTCGGCACACTGGTTGCCGATAATCTTGGGAGTGGATATATCCACCAACTTGATGTTCTCCGGCATGACGATGTGGGTGGTCACTCCGCTATTGACATAGATTCTTTCGTTGGCAGATGCGTTGCCTACGACAAAGAGAACACTGAGAATGAAAAAAATAATCTTGGATTTCATACTGGGAAATTTTAATGTTTTCTGTAAAAAAGTTCTGTTATTATTTATCTTGCTTCATCCGAATTTATCAAATAGACAATGGTATTGTACTTGATTTTCGCCTTGTTCTTTCGGATATTGGAGGATATGGCCGACGATGCCGAGTTATACATATTCTGCAAGGTTTGCAAGGCAATGGCTTCAGCCGATATGCCGGTTTCATATCCGCTTCCCGATTCAAAACTGATATTCTGCTGCACCGCATTGGAGCCTGCATCTTTTACAAAGTCACGGAACTGTGATTCGGGGACATAGAAGCCTTCCATGCCGTCATTGTCAAAGACGGACAGATTGACCTTTACGAACTTATCCCCAATCAGGATGCTGGTGATGGCCGCACGTACACGCTGCTGCCCGAAACCTGTCACTGTTCCATAGAGGTAAGTGCCTTTCTTCAAATTGATGCCACCAACCGTCACATCATCCAATAGCTTGAAGCGAAGCCGGGTGCCTTCACGAGCCTTGGTGGTCTGGTCAATCATCGCACGGATCAGTTTGGCATCCACTGCATCGTCCGAAGAAGAGACCGTGTGGAACTTGTCTGCATTGGTATCAGAGGATTTGATAACCAGCTTGGGGCGGTTACGCTCTTTTTCTTCCTGCCGTACTTTGGCAATGGAATCGGCACGTTGCTTTTGTAGGGCTTCTTCTTGCTCCGGGGTGGTGATACCCAGTCCGCTTTCGATTGCCTTCTGCCGTTCATAGCTCCTGCGTTGGATTTCCTCCAAATCTTGGGCAAACTCGTCCTTAGAAGTATAACCGTTGGTCGGATTATCGCCATAGGCATATTCATTGATATGCTTTCGAGATTCCGCAAGGGAACGCTCCAACTCCTCCAGTTCTTTCTGCTGACGGATGCGTTCTGCCTCGGCTGCATCAAGCATATTCAACTCTTCCTCGGTGTAACCGTGTTCCAGTTCCTCGGTCTCATTCTTCTCTTTGCCGATAGCACCGACGGCAGTAAAGGCATCCTCGTCACCGAAACGTCTTGACATCTCATACATCTTATCTCCGGCTTCCTCCACTTGGGCTTCGGGAAGTTCCATGTTGATGCGGTCAGTGGCTACCGACTGTTCGGTATCACCCGAACCCTTGAAGGTCTGCATCACGAAGTATATCAAGGCGCACAGCGGCACGAACACCACCAGCGGAAAGATATACTTGGGTTGTTTGAAATTGATTTTAATCATTTGCTCTCGTTATTATTAAGGGATTTGACAATGTTTTCAAGCTGACGGTATCGTTGGATGATACGGGTGGAATCCATCCTTGACTTGTGCGGGACAGCAATCATGGAATCCAGTTCCTCACGGAGTTCCTGCCCTTGGGCTACCAAATCCATCAGCCTGTTGCGTTGGATGTCCTTGTTTGCCTGTATGGTATGGAAGCCTGTGAAAAGCGGTTCCATATTGGAAACCATACTGATATTGGACTCATTTAATTCTTCCAATTCATTTGACTGGTCTTGTTTTGCGCCACTAATCCAAATGTTGCCCATCAAAACAAAAGCCAATGTCCCGGTTACATAAGCGAATGTCCGCTTCGGATGTTTAGCTGCCCATGCGTTAGCCAGACGTATTCTTGCCGCCAGCCGATACTTCGTACCGATTGCCCCCATCTTGGGTTGCAGCCATGCCCGGACTTGCTGGTGGGTCTTCAAGCGGCTTTCATGCAATGTCTTTCTGAGTGATTTCATTGTTGTCTTATTGCAGTGCTATTCGTTAATAATCCAAATCCTTGTTCTCAATGGTGCGCCAGTTGGTAATCATCAGTCCGTGGGGATTGTTCCGCGTCCTCGGCACATTCTCCACATACCCGGTCGTTACCATCGTCCGTTTCAAGTCGCGGGTGCGCCGCTTGTTCGTCAAACTGGATGGATTCGCACATAATTGTGCAGACAGCCGATGACGATATGATGTCGGAATAAAACCCGTTCTCGTCCATCGCCTGTTTCTGTTTCAAGGCTGTGCCGTCTGCCATATACATCGCCTTGCCGACCGTCCACTTGATATAGTCGTTGTCGGGTGGCAGGTTGAAGAAGTATTGATGAAAGAGTTGGATGTGTGCTCTCGCCTCCATCGTGAAGTTCGCTTCCAATTTGGCCCGTTCCGCCAAAAAAGGAATGTCGCCGTCCAATACATATATCTGTTGCCGCTCCTTGGTGACCAAAGAGATGCAGCACCAGACCGTGAAGCCGCATATGACGGCGCAACCTCCGATGGTTGCGAGTACCGTCATCATGGCAAGTTTTGTTTTCTGCGCTAAAGATTCTATAAGCATATCGTTTTGTTTTAAGATTACATTCACTTGGATTTGATGACCGAACCTGCCGCACCAGCCGTAGCACCAACAGCACCTCCGGCGATAGAACCTGCCGTAGCAGCCATGCCTGTAACAGTGGAACCTGCAGCGGAAGCCGCACTTGAACTTACACCGCCGGGAATCAGCCAAGAAGCCACTTCGGGAACAAAGCGGATGATGTAGGCACCCACCAACATACCCATCGCATACATACAGTTGGAGCCGATACCCTGCAATCCCAATGCACCAATCTGCTCCCACGAATTGACTGAGCCGTGCAGGAGGTGGTTGTAGGCTACCATGTCCTGCTGGAGATTATAAAGCAGGATGAAGTCAATGTAATAAAGGCACATATAGGTGACGAAGCCCCATAACGAGAGGGAAAGGAATTTAGACATCCATTGGCTCCATGCCGAATTCCAAGGCGGTGCAAGTGACAGAGCGAACATTATCGGGCAGAATATCATCATAATGGCGATGAATATCCGTTGCGCCACCAATATGCCGTAATAAGACATCTGGAATATCAGTTCTCCGATAAATCGTATGACATCGTTAATCCACTCGCTGACTTTTGTCTCGGCAGCTACAGCCGCACGTTGGGCATAGTTGTTGATGGTGCTGCCCAAGTTCTCCACATTATAGATGAGCTTGTCCCACCAAGCCGCATCTTCCCCGATGGCAGCCACTTGTTTGGCAGTTGCAATGGAATCCTGAACGGCTCTCAGCCGGTCCAGGTATTCACTCTGTTTTTGTGCTACCTTTAGCTCGAAAGCGGCCACTTCTTTGTTTTTGGAGTGTGCCATCGCTTTGGTGGCTGACTCCAATCCCTTGCCCGGTACTTGCAATGCGGAGCAGATCCACGAAGAGGAAGAGATACAGATGGAGATGCCGACAATACGGAGCAGCTTCATTACATCCATGCCGCGCCGTCCGAGTATCATCATCCAACACTCGTAAGAACCGGCACAGAGGGCAAGCAACAGCCCGATGATACGTGCCAGTCCGCCACATTCGGGAAGGCTTCCATTGCGACCAACAGCTTGTCCAGACTCTCGTCAATGGCAGGCAAACCTATGGTCAGGAAAATTGATAATACATTCATTGTTATTCTTATTTTACAGTTAATAATGCGTTGCTGCCACAGCACACAGATGGGCGGTCTGATTTACCAGTTTCTGCATCTTCGTCTTGGCTTCCTCGTAGGCTTGCTGCCGTTTGGCATTTTCCAATCCGTAGCCGACACCCGTCTTGTGGATATAGGCGATGCCGGAACAAAGAATTTCATTCTGCCGGCTTAACTCGTCCACCTGATATTTGAGCTTACCGTTACTTTTCTTCATGCAATAGAGCAACCCGTCCGTAATGCAGTCCTGCATACGGTCAAACTCGTCCTTGTAGGAGGCGTAGGTCAAATCAACCGACCTGTCAGCCTCGCGAACCAGCTCTTCCTTGTATAGTTCCTCGATGTATTTGCACTCCGTTTCCACCTTCTTTACTTTCTGCCGCTGGGTCTCTTCTGCCGTCACACGGGTAGGCATGATACGCTTGACATCAGAGTCCTTTTCCTTAAAGCGAACCCGGAAACCGGAATTGAAGCCTGCCCATTTCCAATACATTTCCGCACCGGAATACTTGTTGTGCAGGAAGTAATAGTACCAGTCGGGAGCGAAATCCCAAGGCCCATTCTCCATAGACTTCCATTGTTTCTCTTTCTCCTTGTCACGGGCCGGGCGTTGGGAAAAAGAACTGAATGGAATTGCCAGTATCAGCATACAAAGCAATGCCCTTGTTATATTTCTAACCTGCATATCCTTGATTCCATTTATTGATTACTTTATTCGCTATCTCGTCCTTGACATTGGAGTTCAAAATCTCCCAGATATAATCCGGTTTCCAGCCGCAATCCGTTATTAGGAAGCAATACAGATTGGCATTATCAATGATGTGCCACGCCCTGTCGATGGATGTTTTGAGAGTCATCACCAGATTCAGTTTCTCATCCATACTCGCCTTCATCAGGTTGATGCCCGAAGCAGCCACGGAAGCATAGAGCTTGTAACAATGGCTTATCTCCCTTGATATGGCTACATTGGCATCCGCATAGTACCAACCGACAAACGGCTTCTTTGATGCTTGCTTGAAGGTGTTGCTCGTAAAGTCCTTATACTCTTTGACTAACTGATAGAGCGAGTTGGCGGTGCTTGATATGGCTCCTGCCAATACAAGGTACGAATGGGCATTGCCCAACTTGGTATCGAGGGTAGTCCGTACATCGTTGAACTTGATGGCTCCCTTGGTTACAAGCGACTGCTCCCCGAAACTGGTAGCCACCCGTTTCAATGCCTGGTCTTCATCCTTCTTCACGGCTTTGTGAAGAGCAATCAAGGCTTCGATGGTCGGAAGGTCTTTCGGAATAACAAAGGCGAAGGACTTTGTAGACAATAAAATTGACAATGCAACATAGATGATAATTCGATGTCTCATACCCATACGCTTTTAGTTGTTAGCCGCCACCAGTCTGTTCCAGTCATTGATAAGCCCACCAACATTGTTTTTCATTGTCACCACATTTGCCCAACCCTCTGGGTCAATGGCAAAGAACAAGTCATTAGCGGTAGCATACTGAGCCATCAGTATCATACCTTCCACCTTGTAGCGGATTTCCAGTAATCCTGAATAGATGCTGTTAGCCAATGAGAGCCTTTCGTATCGGTCAAGCATATTATAGCCGTCACTTTTCTTCTCAGCCGTACCTTGTCCTTTGAGGGGATTCTGTATCGTTGCATTGTTCACGATATTCACGAAGTTGCCCACCAACTGCTGGGTTTCCGTCACAAGGTTGCCCAGTTCATTCAGGCATAGCAACTTGTTGGAGAACTTTGCCTTGCTTACCGTTTGGATAAGCTCCGGCACATCTTTGAGGATGTCGTATGCGCATAGTCCAATCTCCTTGTAGTATTTGCTTTCCGTACCGAAGCCCGACACGTTCTGCATTGTCACCTTATAGAGTTCCTTGATGGTAGCCATGCTCACGGTATAGAGTTCCACCTTCTTCTTTTTCTCGGCTATTGAGTCCAGCCTTTGGTTATGCTGACCCTCAATCAGCTTTTGAGAGGCAAGGTTGCTACTTACCACCTTGATGCAGTTCTTGTCTATGACTACCTTTCATGCGGCGAATAAATTTGGAGTGGCCACTATTATTATGAGTGCCACAAGCATCATTCTAATTCTTACCATAACGACATTACTTTTTGTTGTTGATTGACTTTTCTTGCGAATACCAGATACTTGTCATCACCGGCTTGCTTCCTGTCCGCCTCGATTCTCGTGATT
>OHUU01000372.1_pt1 | contig 16208 bp, 14 predicted proteins | sample 1579271 | NCBI WGS metagenome assembly OHUU01 (sample SAMEA3882556, study PRJEB24775) | human gut metagenome | biome: human-associated habitat; feature: intestine environment; material: feces | place: Netherlands | collected 2009/2010 | reverse complement strand
TCACAACTCAATCTCTCCTTTGTGCTTTTTGGGAGGGCAGCATTCCTTCTGCTTTTCAGCCTTTGCAGACTTGAGCCTGTCCATGATGGAGGACTTTTCGCCCCTTTCGGGGGCTTTGACCTCTGCGGTCTTGTCCTCCTTCGGACCGTTGTTGATGATCCCATCAATCATGCCGTAGTCATCCTCCATCGACATCTCCGCCGCCTTGAGGTAGTTTTCCTTCTCAAGAGCTGCCATCCAGCTTTCCTTGCTGATACCGAGCATTCCGCCCTTTGCCGCATGATCGGCAATCTCTTTGGCATCCACGCACAAGCCCTCGGTGTTATCGGAATAGAGACGGTAAACCTCGCAGCCCTTCTCCAAAGCCTTCTCAGCCGCCTCCTGACCGGCGGGAAGAACGCCAGCCCATGCGTAGCCGTAGTCCTTCATATCCTGAACAGAGAGCGCGGAATCGGGCATTTCCGGCACTTCCTTGACCTCAAGGTCGAGAAGGCGGAGCGTGTCATCGTCAAAGCCGTTGTAGACATCATCAAGGACGAGCTTGCCGCGCTCATCGACGATGATGCAAGCCGCTTCATCACCGTAGGTGTCATGCTCCATCAAATAAAAGCTGTGACCGCCGACTTCGTGCTGGTCAATGGTGTGCCACGTCCCGATGTGACCGGCAACCGTCAGACCGGAGGTGTCGGCATTCATCTCAAAGTCCTTCTGCTCGGTAGCTTCCTGCTTCTGCTGCTCCTTCGAAATCATAGGGATTGCAACAATCTTATCGCCCAACTTAACAAACTGTTCCGGCACTTTGAAGAGGTCAGAGAACTTCTGCATCTGCTCTACGGTCAGAGAGCCGAAGCTGTCATCCGTCAAGCCGACTACCATGAATGTTCCGGCAACAACGTCGTAGATGTCACCGTCCTCATCACGCAGAGCGCGGTTCAGGGGCAGACCTTCCAGCTTGCCTTCCTCATTACAGACTAAGGCAACAGGGTCTTCGTAGGGATAAATCGCCTCGATGCAGCCACCGACCTCATGCTGCAAGGACTCCAGACCGGAGTCAATCTCCTTCACATAAGGCTCCTTTCCCGGCTCAACGACGAGAACGGCGATGGTGCTGTCACGCTCGGCGGCTTCCCCTGAGCCGGTAATCCGGTATTCGTCGGGAATATCGTCAAGCTCACCGTCAAACTGCCTGTCCCAGCGTTCGCTTGCAACACGGACATAGCCCTCATCGGTGAAGCGTCCCTGCTCATCCATCGCAATGTCGCGCCCATAGCGTTCATAGTCGATGTAGTTTGCCAGAGGACCGAGATCCTTTTCGGAGTAGATACCGGCTTCGTGTGCGTAATAATAGCCGAGGTCGGATTCGTCGTTGATACCGGGCATGATGTCGTAGCAGTCCAGATTGAACGTCAGGTTGATGAGATCGTCGATGTCGCTGACCTCATCGCAACCGGCTTCCATAATGGCAACGAGCTTTTCCTGATCGCTCAGGGAAAGCTCGTCAATCAAAGCGGCAAGGTAGTTGAGCTTATCAAGGCTCTCGTACTCGCCAAGCATCTTCTGAACACCGTAGATCGGGCATTCGTAGTCGGTGATAAACCACTCTTCATAGGGCTGACCGAACTCATCCTGCTTGCCGATCCCGATGCGCTCAAAGACCTTCTGCATCTCTTCTTCGGTGGTGGGCAGCTTCACCCACTCACCGACCAGCATACCCTCGTTGTACTTGCCAAGGTTCGTGACGAAGGCTTCAAAATCACCGTCTAATACGGGCATAGGCATCCTCCTTTCAGTCATCCACCATGCCGTCCGGCATGATATACAGTTCCTCAAACTCCGCGTCGGTCATGGCTTCGAGCTTCCGGACGGTCTTATACATCAGCTCTGCGATCTCGCCGTCCATGTCGTTCAGGGTGACGCCCTTCATATCGTCGATCAGCCGCTTCCGGCTGGACGTATTGAAGCAGCACATCAGGTTGATTTCTTCCACGGTAAAGTTTTTCATATCAGAGTTCCATATCCTTTCCTTTGTTTTTTTGCGGCTTCGGTGTGTGGGGCGGCTGTGCTTTCTGCGCGGATTTCAGCTTGTCGCGGATGGATTCACGGGCAGCGGGCTTCTTCGGGATGGTGTCGTAGATGGCTGTTCCGGCATCTTCCACATAGGAGCGGACATACTGGATGCTTTCCGAAAAGCGGATGGGGCGGTTCTTGTCCTCGATGTTCGTCAGCCGGACTTCATCAGCGGCAAAATCAACCGCGTCGATTCTGCACTTGATGCCATCCACATTCAGCGTCGCGCCGACAGGAATGTAATCTGCGGCTTTGAGTTCCTTGAAGGTCTCGCCGTCCTTGCTGAGAAAGACATCTGCGCCGGACTTCCAGAGCTTGTGAGAACCGGCTACCCATGCGCTTTCACGGAAGCCGGTCACCGGCATGGAGGGCTTGCCGCGTACCTTCTTCTCAAGGAGCTTTGTGCCGAGCAAGGGCGCAGCTTTTTCCGCGTCCTTGCCGTACAGCTCATAATAGCCGTTCTGGGCAAAACAGACCAGCGCGTCCGGATGCGCCTTTTTGACTGCCTCATACTTCCGAAGTTCTGCAACGGGCAGAGGCGATAGGGCCTCTGTCCTTTCTGCCTCCGGCAGTCTGTCACGGCGGCTTTTCTGCTTAGACAGCACTTCCACCAGAGCATCCGCGTCCTTCGGGAGCGTCTGGTGGGTTTTGACGCCGCCATGCTCACCGACCAGAGCCATTGCTGCATCGAAGCTGCTGCGGCAGGGTGCGTCCAGCACAAAGCCATCTGCAAAGGTCAGCCGGTCATGATCCGGCGCAACCGAGTTCTGCGCCACATTTGCCGCCTGTTCCCGGTAGTTGATCTCAAAGACATCTCCGAAGACCTTGCCGCGCTTAACGGCTTTCGGGACAATGACGCGGGCAACGCACTCGTCGTAGGTCTGTTCCGCGTAAAAACGGAAGGTGTTGTGATCTCGCGTTCCCTGAATAAAGACCTGATTTTCATTGAGGCAGTGCGTTCCATGCGGACGGCAGAACCACATCAGCGTTTTGTCTTCGGGATTCTGGCTTTCGGCGGCGCGGCGGATGATGCGCTTGTCGATGTCGAAGTCTTCCTTGTAGCTGTCTACATGACTGTCCACGAGCTTCTGCAGCTCCGCAACGATGTCAACGTCTGTGTATTTCTTCATGCTTCTCCTTTCTCACAACTCCATGTCGTGCGTTTTGGATTTGACCGGGGACTTCTTCTCCGGCTGCTGTTTTGCGGCAGTCCTGAGCTGATCGCGGATGGAGGGCTTTTCCTGCTTCTGCTCCTGCCTGATGTATTCCAGCGTCGGCATCAGCTCACGATAACAACCCTGTGTTTTCCGCGCCGCATGACGGCGATGGATTTTGAACAGCGGCTCACCGTTCTGCGTGACCGTGTTGCCCTCGATCCTGACGCCGTTCCGTGCCAGCAGATTGAAGGAATGGTTAGAGGCGCGATAGGACGCCCGCATACCGTCGTTGTTATAGGCAATCTGCCCCTTGAGCGTGTCCATGACGGCGGCTTTGATCTCCTTCTCTTCGGCAGTCAGGCGGTGCGCTTTCGGTGCTTTTGACGCTTCCTCCGGCAAGGGGGCAAAGGGAGACTTGACCTCCACGGTTTTTACCTCAATAGAGGTAATCTCATCGTTCTCCCATGCAACGACCTCCGGGTCTCTTTCCTCTGTTTTCTCAGAAGTGACTTCCTTCTGGGGTTCAGTCTGCTGACGGAACGCATCCACGAAAAGTGCCGTCAGTCCGGGATTGGGTTTATCCACAAGGAAGCGAGAGGCATTCTCCGGGCAGACCTCAACGTTCTTCGCCCATTCCTTGAGGGGCTGGGGAATGCGCCCGTCAAAGTCTTTCTGCTGAATGGTGTTTGCGAGGACATACCGGACGCGCTCCGGAGAGAACTGCTCAAGGACGCTTTTCACGGAAGCTTCCGCATTCAGGCGGTTATCTCCGTAGTTGGAGCTGATCGCCGCTTCAATCGCACGGCGGCATTCCACGTTTGCGGCGAGAGAAGCACGATATGACTCCAGCTCACCGGCTTCATAGGCGTAATTCGCCGTCTCGCGGTAAATGGGTGCTTCCGGCACCGCTTCCACGGGTGCCTCGGCTGCCTTCTCTTCGGACTGTGCTTTCTCTGCCAGCAGCACCTTGAGCTTGGCGTCAATGCCCTCGATCATCTCAGCCGCCGTCTTGCGGATGGTGTCCAGAGAGCTTTTCAGTTCCTTGGTTTCCTTGCCGGATGACCAACCGGCGATGTAACCGAAGGAGTAGTCCGAGGTTTCAATGCCGTACCGTTGGCAGACGGTGTAGGCAACGCTTTCCGCTTCAACCTCCTTGGTGTGCCGATCCTTCTTATCTTCTGGCGCGGCTTTCTCATCCGGCTTGACGGCGTGGAGCTTTGCGTGGGCGATCTCGTGAATGGCGGTTTTGACCGTCTGGATTTCGCTCATGCCCTCCTGAATGGCAATGCGGCTTTCAACCGGCGAGAAGAATCCCTTTGCACCGCCCGGAATGTCCTCAAAGGAAATAGGGACGGGAGATTCCAGCCTGAGCGCGTCGAAGAACGCCTCGTAGTTTTCAACGGTGCCTTTCAGTTCATCGACGATAATGTCCGGAAGCTCCTTGCCGTCCGTCTGGGAAACATCAAAGACACTTACCACCTTGAAGGCAGGACGCAGGACCTCAACCGTTTCCGTGACAGCCTTCCCATCTGCGCCGATCACCGGCTTCTGCGTCAAAGGATCAATCTTCTCACGCTCTTCCTGCGCCTTGTACGGCGCGGGTGCAAGAATCTTGATGCCCTTTTCGCCCTTCATGACCTGACGGTCAAAGTTGCGCTGCCACGAGGTATAACCGGCAACATAGGTTGCCTCCGGCTTCTGCATCGCAATGAGCAGCGTGTTGTTGAAGGAATAGTTGTAGAACTTGGACATCGTGCGGAGATATTCCTTGAACCGCTCGGATTCAAAAAGCTCCTTGATGCCCTGTTCCAGCTTGTCCGTGATTTCGCGGACTTGCTGTGCATTTTTGTTTTCAGCCATCTCAAACCTCCATTTCTTATTTGCTTTTGGGCGAAGAAAACCCCGTCTGGGATTTGCTCAGTAAACGAGCCTTTACCTCAGACGGGGTTTCTCTGCGCGTCATCCGACGATGGAATATGTTGTCTTCGTTCTCCCATTCAATCAGTCTATCAAACAGCTCCGGGTGCTTTGTAATCATGTGCAGCAGCTCTTCGTCGCTTGCATTGGGACAGAACCAGCAGCCGTTTCTTCGGCAGTGAGTGTAGATTGGGGAAAGCAGCCCGTGTTCCGTACAGAGCTTGTAGGCGTCCGTCTCTGTCATGCCGTATTTGGCAAGCAGACTGACCTTCTTCACACCGTCCAGACGCGCAAGGCGTTTGGGTTCATCCTGCGCGATGCCGACATAGCTCACGGTGTCCGGCGAGAGCGCGGTATTGTACTTTCGGACGGGCGGGATTTTGCAGTCCCGGTTGACCGCGCACATTCCAGCCCACGCGAAGCCGCGAACCTCGCCCTTATGAGGTCCGCGGGTGATGACATGATGGAACACCTCATCGTAGGGCTTGTCCGCGTGGAGAATGGTGAACTTGATGCCCAGCTCCTTTTCGCAGAAGGGCTTGAGCCGGTCATAAATGAAGTCCCGGTGTTCCGGGACTTCGCCGCTTGTGTCTTTGTCGAACATGACCTCACTGAAAACCGCCTCGTCAAGCGGCTCATTGTGCTGTGCAGCCAGCAGGAGCGTCGCTACGCTGTCTTTGCCTCCGCTGCATGAAGCAACATACTTTGGGCGGGTCATCGATCAAACTCCATCTTGAAGCTGACGTATTTGCCGCCGCTGTCATCCAGCCGGATCACTGCATCGTAGAGCTGGGGCTTCTTCGGCGTGTAAAGCCCGGTCACGCGGCACCAGCCCTTGTCCAGCAGCTCCTTTGCAATCTTCTTGGTCAGCTTCTTTTTCTTGCTGGAAAAGAACTTGTTGTCTTCCCACAGGCAGAAGGAGCATTCCTTGTTCGAGCAGTAGAAATTGCCCTTGCCGACGTAGACCGGAGAGCCGCAGCGGGGACATTTGCCGATTTCCTCCTTGCCCGTGCCGAAACGCTGGGCTTCGGCATCGGAGAGAAACGGGTAGGCTTTCACAAGATCCCCGGTCATCCGGACAATGCCGCTGAGAAATGCGTCTGCATCCGCATTGCCGCGCTCAATCTCCATGAGCGTGTTTTCCCATTCCGCCGTCATTGCGGGAGATGTGATCTGTTCCGGCAGAACACAGACAAGGTTGCAGCCGTCCTTTGTGGGAATGAGGGATTTGCCTTTGCGCTCTGCAAAGCCGGACTTCACCAGCTTTTCAATGATACCGGCACGGGTCGCGGGTGTTCCAAGACCTTTCTTCTCGGTGTCATCGTCAAACTGATCGTTTCCGGCAGTCTCCATCGCAGACAGGAGCGTGTCTTCCGTGTACTGCTTCGGGGGTGTCGTAAAGTGTTCGGTGACGCTGGCGGACACACCATCCAGAACATCGCCCTCATGGACTTCGGGCAGGGACTTCATGGGATCGTCCTTTTCCTTCGTCTTGAGAGATGCCTTAAACAGCTCTTCAATGGCTTTCCATCCGTTTTGAACGACGGTCTTGCCCTTGGCTTTGAACTCGTAGCCCTCGCAGGAGAGCGAGATCTGCGTTTCTGCGTAGGTGTGCTTCTCGCCGGTCGCACACAGAAGGCGCATCCCGATAAGATTGAGGATTTTCTGCTCCGACTGAGGAAGCGCCGAAACATCCTGCTTTTCAAGCTGGACGGTCGGGAGAATGGCATGGTGATCTGTGACCTTGCTGTTGTCGGTTACGCGGGCAATGTCCGGAGTGACCGAAACGCCGGAGAAAAGCGGAAGCTGGCGGCAGACAATAGAAATGACCTGACGGGCGGTGTCTTCCATATCGTCCGTGATAAACTGACTGTCCGTGCGCGGATAGGTCAGGAGCTTCTTTTCGTAGAGTGTTTGTACGAGATCGAGCGTCTGCTGGGCAGTGAAGCCGTAGTATCGGTTTGCCTCGCGCTGCAAGGTGGTCAGATCATAGAGCTTCGGAGGATTGACGGTTTTCGTCTCCCGCTTGAGAGAAGAAACGACGGCTTGCTTTTTCTCGCAAGCCGCCGCAATTCTTTTTGCTTCCTCTTCGGTTTTGACCTTTTCCAGATCGGCGGTCAGATCGCCCTTGCCGACATGGACGTTGAAATACTTTTCCTTTTGGAACGTGGAGATTTTCCCGTCGCGCTCCACCAGCATTGCAAGGGTCGGCGTCTGGACGCGCCCGACCACCAGCTTCTTGTGATAGAGCGTGGTGAAAAGGCGGGTGCCGTTGATGCCGACAATCCAGTCCGCCTTCGAGCGGCTGAGTGCCGCTTCATAGAGGCGGTCATATTCCTTGCCGTCCCGGAGATGGTTGAAGCCTTCGCGGATGGCGGAGTCCTCCAACGAGCTGATCCACAGACGCTTGAAGGGCTTGGTGCATCCGGCTTTGTTGTAGACCAGCCGGAAGATCAACTCACCCTCGCGTCCTGCATCGGTTGCGCAGACCAGCTCGGTGACGCGCTTGTCCTTCATGAGAGCGGACAGCACCTTGAACTGCTGTGCTTTGTCCTTCGTGACCTCAAACATCCAGATTTCCGGAACAATGGGCAGATCGTCATACCGCCACTTGGCATACCGCTCATCGTAGGAGCTGGCGTCTGCCAGCTCCACCAGATGACCGAAGCACCACGAAACGATGTAATTGCCGCCCTCCATATAGCCGTCCTTTCGGGACGTTGCGCCCAGCACCTTTGCGATGGACTGGGCAACGCTGGGCTTTTCAGCAATGACTAAGATCAATCCTCATCACCGTCCATTTCCCCGTCTACCGCAATTTGCGGCTCTTCATCCTCGTTGATGTACGGCTCTTCCTCGTAGCCTTCATCGTCGAAGAAGTCCAGATCCTCGTCCTTGGGCTTTCTGCCCTTGACGAACTTGATGTAGTAATAAGCTGCACCCGCAGCACCGGCAAGAACGAAGATGATGAGGATCATGCCGACGTTGGACTTCTTTTCGGGCTTGGGCGCAGGAACGTCGGTTTCTGCATCCTTGTCCGGCTCAGGTGTAACGGGGGCTGTGCCGGTGCATTCGCTCATGTTGGTCTTGCAGACCGGGCAGTCTGTGTTGACCTGACCGGCAACGCACTTTTCCTTGCAGTTACAGGTGGTCAGAGCAGCCGCAGTGTCTTCATCCAGCAGCGCAAGCAGATCGCTCTCATCGACCATGTTCAGGAAGTACGTCTGATACTGTTCCTCATCCTCGTTGATGGGCGCATCGTAGTCGATGACAATGAAGAAGGTGTTGCCGTTCTTCGTCTGGACAGTGATGAACTGCTTGTTGGTTGCCTTGTCATAGAGCAAGTCGCGGGTGTAGGCGTTGCCCTCATCGTCAATCGGCTCACCCTTCGGCTTTTCCGGCGCGGGTGTGACTGCGGGCTGCTGTTCCGGCTGGGTTGCCTCCGTAACGGGAAGGTTCTGTTCGGTATCATCGGCGTAGGCAAACGCCGTCACCGAGAAGCAGGACAGCACCATGACGCAGACCGCAAGGACGGTCAGAAAACGAAACTTCTTACGCATTGTCGATTACCTCCGTATTTTCAGCGGGCTTGGTGCCGCCCTTCATGGAAGACAGGAACGCCATGATCTGATCCTTGTCCATCACCATAGAGCGCACGGTATTGATGATTTCAAGGTTTTCCAGCTCCGTCTTCTTGTCGTACAGCTCCTTGAGCTGTCCTTCGATTTCGGACTTCTTCTTTTCAGCCTTCTCAATGTCGGAGAGGACTTTCTGATACTTGGGATTCATGCAAAACTCCTTTCTTTTAATAGGCGGGTCTTCCGAAGGCGTAGAAATGCTGCTGCCAATAGGAAGAGTTGATGGATGTGTACTGAATGGGATCGCCGCAGTGGATCATGACCCCATCACCAACGTAGATGCCGACGTGAGACACGCCGGGGGTGTCATATGTCCCGACAAAGAAGATGAGATCACCGGGCTGTGCATTCGCCTTTGAAACCGGCGTACAGACGTTGTAAAGCCCCTGTGCGCCGAGCCGCCCGGTATTCACAAGTCCGCTGTTTGTGAGAACATAGCTGACGAAGCCGGAGCAGTCGAAGGACGTGTCGGGATTGGAGCCGCCCCACACATACGGATAGCCGAGATACTTTTCCGCCTCGGTAATCAGCGCTGCAAACTTCTCGTCGTTCAGGTATTCCGGGTTGACATCGTAGTCGGCGGGAGGATTTGTGATGTACTTGTCCACATAGGGAGAGTCACCGAACAGATCCTCGCGGTTGCCCAGCACCGACATATACGTTGCGTACATGGAGAGCTGTTCCTGAGACATGACGTAGACCGGGACGTGGGAGAGATTGAAGTTTTCGAGCTTCACGTTGCAGATGTAGTAGTCATACGGGACGCGATAGGTTTCCGTGTGCGTGTTGCCGTCTGCATCCGTCCATGTGTCGGTTTCCGTGCGGTATCTGGTTTCGACGATGACCTCTTCGGTGAGGATGTACTGCTTTTCAAACAGCATTTGAAGCGTACCCTGCACCTCATCCAGCGTGAACTCGCCCTCATGGAGAGCCGAGAGAATGGAGATCAGCACATAGGGGTCATGCTCAATATCGTCCAGATCGAAGTGGTATTCATCATAGTTGTGAGTGCTTTCGTAGGTGTCGAGATAGCGTTGCAGCTCTTGCTCCATCCGGCAATACTGCGCCTCCGCGCCCAGCATCGCGTCATCCTCGCTGAGATAAGAGGAAGCGATAACCGACGAGCCGGTAGAGGTGAGCATCGAACACGAGCTGATACCGGCACTGAGCAAAACGAGAAGGGCAATTCCGACGCCGATCCAGATAAATACCTTCTTGTTCTTCTCAAAGAACTCCTTGATCTTGTCGGACGCCTTCTCACCGAGCTTCTTGCCGGTATTCTTTGTGGCAGTCCCGGCAGTCTGAGAACCGGCATTTCGAGCGGCGGCATATTCCTTCTTGATGTTCTGCTTCTGATAGTGCTTGTTCATGTTCTGCTTCTTCATCTCAGGATGCTCCTGCTGATTTCTCTCATATTGGAGCTTCGCATCCGCAGCATCCGCCTTGTGTTCCAGCTTGGAGACCTTCTCGTAGGGCTTGTTGACGCTGCTTTCCCGATGATGACTGAAATGCCGAGCGGCAGTCTCGGCGGCGATCTCCGTTTTATGCGCCGCCTCAACCGCCGAGTTTTCCTGCTCGACCTCATGGATTTTGCCGTGAATGCCGGAAGCGAGGGTGTCACCGACCTTGCGGACGGTTTTATCTGCCTCAAATTGCAGTTTCCCTTTGCCCTTGGGTTTTTTCAGCTCATCCTCAAAATGAAGGCGGGTTTTGCCCTTGCCGGTCTCTTCATCAAAGACGCGTTCTTTCTTGAGAACCTTGTGCGTGGGCAGCTTTTCACGGGCGGCATCCAGACGCTCATGCGCCTTCTCGGACTTCCTTTCGAGCTTCTGCATCCGCTTCGTGGGCGGGACGGCATCGTCCGAGACCGGCTTTGCAGAGGCGGTTTCCGCCGCTTGAGTGAGAACGGCATCTGCATCCACTGCTACAACCGCAGAGGTCTTGCGCAGCTTGTGCGTGACAACCGTTTCGGCAATCACCGTGCCGGTATGAGGAGAAACGCCGTGCTGCTCTAAAGTTGGAGGCTTGAACGGCGTTTCCGAAGGCAGCGGTTCAGGTGCATTCTGGGGTGGATTTTCTGCCATTTTCTCTTCTGTGACGGACGTTTCCGAGGGCGGCTGTGTGTCGTTATCCTCGGCGTGTTCCGCCTGAAACTGACGCTGTTGACGGCGCATCTGCACCTTTTTCTGTTCCTCCGGTGAAAGGGCTTCGGAAGACTCGGCTGTCTCAGCGGGCTTCACCAGCTCTGCATCTTCCAGCCGCTTTGACACACGCTGTTCGGTGCCAGCCGTCAGGTTTTCTTCAACTACGCCCTCCCGCGTCATCCGCACGACTACTTTGTCGCGGGCTTTGAGTTCTGGTTCCTTGGACATCAGATTTCACCTCCAATCCGCTTGTAGGCAAGCTCGGTGTATTCAGGGTTCAGCTCGATGCCCACGAAATGACGCCCCATCTGCGCGGCAACCATGCCGGTTGTGCCGCTTCCCATAAAGGGGTCAAGCACAATGCCGCCTTCTGGACAACCGGCGAGAAGACAGGTCTCAACCAGCTTCGGAGGGTAGGCGGCATAGTGACCGCCCTTGAAGGGGACGGTGTTGATCTTCCAGACATCGCGCTTGTTGCGGAGCGGATTGATGTCACAATCCTTGATCTCGCCATGCTCACGGGGGCGGTTGATGGACTGCGGCTGAGGCTGACCGGGAACGGGCTTGCCGTATTTGTTGCCGCCCTTCATGCCGCGCTTGAGGCGTTCTGCCGTTGCAGGGGCAATCGGCTCGGAGATTGCCTTGTAGTCGAAGAAATACTTCTTGGACTTGGAGAACAGGAAAATATGCTCGTAGCAGCGGGATAGGCGGTCTTTCACGCTCTCCGGCATGGGGTTATCCTTCATCCAGATGATGTCGTTGCGCAGATACCAGCCGGTATCGCGGAGGGCAAAAGCCAGCATCCACGGAATACCGATCATGTCCTTCGGCTTGCAGCCCTCAACCTTGTTATTGAGAGCCACAGCCTGACCGGTTCTGCCGTTGGGGTTCTTCGGGTCAACATAATCGCCCTGATTGCCCTTTCCGGCGTAGGTGTCCGAAATGTTCAGCCAGAGCGTTCCATCCGGACGCAAAACGCGCCTGACTTCGGTAAACACTTCCGTCAGGCGCGAGATATATTCCTTCGGCGTTGTCTCTCTGCCGATCTGAGCCTCCATACCGTAATCACGGAGCGCGTAATACGGAGGGGACGTCACACAGCAATGAACGCTGTCATCGGGCAGGGCTTTCAGGATTTCAAGGCAATCGCCGGTATGAATGATGTCAAGCTCTATAAAAACCAGCTCCTTTCTTCGGATTTGAGCGCATATCAGTCGGAGTAATACTCGTCCGGCTCGTAGTCCTCGTCTTCCATGAAGTCCTCGTCGAGATCGTCAATCTCGTCCGCCCAACGGTCGAAGATTTCCTCGGCTTCCTTCGCCGCCTCACGATAGAGGCTCAGGCGGTTCTTCTCAAAGGCGGCAAAGGCGGGGACGAACTTGCCGAACTCACGGATTGCCTTCACATCCTGCGTGCGCATATCTGCGACGCACTGAATGATTTCGGACATCGTGAGCAGATCGTCGATCATCAGCTCATACTCGCCCTTGGGGATAGAAACGGTTTCATCATCCGCCGCGTCAGCGAAAGGGGTATTCTCATCGCTGTTGCTGCACTTGGAAACATCAACCTTGAAGTAGAAACCGATCATATCCACAGATACCTTGGTCATAATCTGACGCGCCTCCTTGACCTTTTCGTCGATGTCCTCCCTCACATGGAGGTAGGCGCGGTGATGCTTCTTGAGGTCGCTTTCCAGTCGGATCAGATCGGTCAGCTCCCACAGAGCCTTAAACAGTGCGGAGGTGTTCTCTCCGTATTCGATAGCGTCCGCATAGGGAATGGTAATCATCTTGTTGTTCATATTCAAAAATCCTCCTTAGTTCTGTACGGTTTCTTCGGGTTTGGTGGTCATGATGCGGTAGAGCTGGGTGTCCTTCGGGAAATCGTCCTTGAAGGGAACGATGGTCGAGCCGTAGAAGATCAGCCCCTCACCGGCATTGGAATTGGTGATGTAGTTCTGCTGGCTGGGCGAGATGTTCAGCGCCTTCGAGAGAATCTGCCGGTCGCCGGATGCCTGATTCAGAAGGTAGACAAAATCCGAGTTTTCAAAGATATTCTCTACCTCGCGGGACGCAAGCAGATCCTTGACGTTCTGCGTGATTCCGGTCGGGATGCCGCCCCATTTTCTGAAACGCTTCCAGATTTCCACGCTGTACGCGGCGGTCTGTTCCTCTTTCAAGAGCAGATGGAACTCGTCCATGTAGTAGCGAGTTGCCTTGTGCTGGGCGCGGTTGATGGTAACTCTGTTCCACACCTGATCCTGCACGATCAGCATACCGAGCTTCTTGAGCTGCTTGCCGAGTTCGCGGATGTCATAGCAGACAAAGCGGTTGTTGACATCCACATTCGTTCTGTGATTGAAGACGTTCAGAGAGCCGTGAACATAGATTTCAAGGGCGGTTGCGATGCGCTGTGCCTCCGGCTCCTTCTGATTTCTCAGAATGTTGTAGAGGTCTTCGAGGATCGGCATTTTCTCCGGCTTGGGGTCTGCAAGAAACTCCTGATAGACCATGCGGACACTGCGGTCAATGATGGTCTTCTCAACCGGCTGCAAGCCGTCCTTGCCGCCGACAATCAGCTCACACATGGAGAGGATGAAGTCGGATTTCAGCGTCAGCGGGTTTTCCTCTTCGGAGTAGTTCGTGTTGATGTCCAGCGGATTGATGTAATCCGTGCTGACCGGCGAAATGCGGATGACCTGACCACCGAGCTTCTGCACAAGGGGAAAATACTCGGCTTCGGGGTCGCAGACGATGATGTCATCCTCCGTGATGAGGAAGGCGTTCGTCATTTCACGCTTTGCGGAGAAGGACTTACCGGAACCGGGCGTACCCAAGATCAGTCCGTTGGGGTTTTTGAGCTGCTTGCGGTCAACCATGATCATGTTGTTGGACAGCGCATTCAGCCCGTAGTAGAGAGCTTCGCCGCCCTGAAAAAGCTCCTGCGTGGTGAACGGCACGAAAACCGCTGTGCTGGAAGTGGTCAGTCCGCGCTCAATCTCCACCTGATTGACGCCGATAGGCAGAGAGGACATCAGCCCTTCCTCCTGCTGGAAGTCAAGACGCTTGAGCGCACAGTTATACTTTTGGGCAATGGCGGCGGTCTGGAACACCGCGTTTTCGAGCTTCTGGCGGTTGGTTGCCGTATTCATGATGAGGATGGTCACAAGGAACAGTCTCTCATTGCGGGTCTGGAGATCCTGCAACAGACGCTTTGCCTCACCGCCGAAGGTGGCAAGATCGGACGGGATGATGTCCATATCGTAGCCGGAGCGGACTGCCTTTTTCTGCTCTTCAATCTTCATCTTGTCGAGGTCGGTGATCTTCGACTTGATGCTCTTGATTGCCTTCGCCTGGTCAATCGTCCGGATATGAAAATTGACCGTGATGTTGCTGTCCATCTCAAGGAAGTCGGCAAGCATACGGTCATTGAGTTCCGGCGCGAGGATTTGCAGGAAGCTCACCGCGCCGATGGTTCTGCCCATCTTGAAGCACTTGCCTTCACGGAAGTCAAAGGAAGTGGGCGCGATGAAGTCCTTCGTGCTGAGTCCCGTCCGGGCTACCATGTCAAAGGAAAAGCGGAACGGCTCATTGGTGTCCATGTTGAATACATCATGAAGCACTTTCAGCCGTTCATAGCCGGACAGCGGTTCCGTTCTCACACCAAGGGTTTTGAAGTTGTTGAGAATGTCGGTTTCAATGCGTTCGAGCTTCGGCTTTGCCGTGCGGAGGGAGTCTGCCTCAATGCCGAAGGTGATGTACTTCCTCTTGACCAGTCCGTTGTTGCCCTTGGTGAGCTGGCTTTGCAGCATACCGGAATACTCGGAGCGGATGTCGTTGAAGGCGTCCTCCTGTGCCGGAATGTTGATGCGCTTGCGGAACTCATTGAGGCTTGCCTTCTGATTGATGAAGGAGAGCTGGACGAAGATCGAGCTGTCGAAGTAGTTCAGAAAGTCGCACCAGTTCTCAAAGATGGCAGTTTTGTCCTCGTTCTGCGCAAGCTGGTAGTTGATGTCCTCAAAGGCGATGGACTTCGTGTAGAGGCGGCTGTTCACCTTACAGATACCGTCACGGCACATCTCCACATAGGGGATGGTCTGCTGGGCGGACTTGCGGACTTTCTTTGCCTTCCTGTCCTTTTTCTTCTGCATGACGATCCGCTTCTTTTCCTGAGCGGAAAGGGCATCGCCGTAAACGACGCCGTTTTTGACGGTCATCTTAGGCTTTGCCTTTGCTGTGCTGTTGTTCAAGCTGCAATTCCTCCTGTTCTTTGATTTTCTGCTGAATTTCAGCGTAGAGATTGTTCGTGCGATAGGGACGCACCTTGTCCCGGATGAACATGGACTGTACGATGTGGTACAGATACTTTTCGGCGGGCTGACCGTCCTTCTCGTAAAGCGCGAAGAAGATGAACGGGAGCATGATAACCACCATCAGCATTGCCGCCGTAGACAAGTCGAGATGTGCCTTCGCCAGAAAGAAAATCGGGACGCCGACCGCCGCAGCGATGGAAAAACAAATGAGCTGCCGCTTGGTCAGGTTGAACATGACCTTCGTTTTGACGCGGTTAAGATCCTTCGGGACCGGAACAAATGCCATTGACTGTTTCCTCCTTTCTAAGCTGCTTTTCATAGCGCAGCTTCATTTGTGCGGGATATTGATCCTCCTTCGGCTGACGCTTGCCTGTCCAGCGAAGCCCACCCGCTTTGCCTTGACAGATCCAGCCGGAAGCCCGAAGGCTTGCGCCGTTTTCGCTTTCCAGCGTGTAGGTGATGATGCGCTTATAGCCCATAGCCGCAGCAGCTCTTGCCGCCGCACCGTAGAGAAAGCTGCAAGCGTTCTTCGCCCCGTTGGTGCATAGCCTTGTAACCTCCAATGTGAAGCCGTCATCCAGATACCGGCTGACGGGACGCCCCGCGATGATTACACCGACCAGTTCACCGTCTGCTTCACAGCCGATGGAAAACTTGTGACCGGCAACCGGCTTGTGATGTCGGTGATACTTCCGGACATACTCGTTGGCGTCACGAAGAGAGATGGGTTTTAGCCGCAGCATGGTGTTTCCTCCATAGGAAGATGAGCCGTGCATTCGACCTCGTTGCCCCAAACGTCCCAGCCTTCGGGAGACTGACGGGCAAAAAGCTCTACGCGGGGAAGGTCTCCCATGAGCCGAACAATGCGCTCCCGCGCCTCATCCGGCTTTTTGGAATGCTCTTCGATGTGGCTGAGGATGACCTGACGCACACCGGCGTCAACTCGCTTTGGGTGTCCCTTCGTAGCAAG
>OHUU01000361.1_pt1 | contig 16569 bp, 14 predicted proteins | sample 1579271 | NCBI WGS metagenome assembly OHUU01 (sample SAMEA3882556, study PRJEB24775) | human gut metagenome | biome: human-associated habitat; feature: intestine environment; material: feces | place: Netherlands | collected 2009/2010 | reverse complement strand
CTTGCAGATAGGCGATAAATTCGACTTTACCATTCCGGCATCAGAAGCTTATGGTGAATATGACGACGACCATGTCATTGACCTCCCCAAAGAAATCTTCATGATAGAAGGAGAATTCGACAGCGACCGTGTAGTGGAAGGCGCTGTCATCCCCTTGATGACTTCTGAAGGTCAACGCATCAATGGAAGTGTAGTAGAAGTAAAGGAAGACGTAGTTGTAATGGACATGAATCATCCACTCGCAGGTTGTGATTTGAACTTTACCGGAGAAGTGGTGGAAAGCCGCCCGGCCACGAACGAAGAGCTTGCTGAAGTTGCCCGTATGATGGGTGGCGGTTGTGGTAGCTGCGGTTGTGGTGACTGTGGCGACGGATGCGGCGACCATGAATGTGGAGGCGGATGCTGCCACTAAAGAATTAAAAATTAAAGAATTAAAAATTAAAGAATCAGACTACACAGTATTAAGCATGCCGCATGGTAATTCTTTAATTTTTAATTCTTTAATTTTCAAATTCTATATTATTTACTTGTCATTATCTCCAATACCAATTTATCAGTTTCATTCATTCCTTTAGAACCGATTTTTGTCAGATTACGGATACTTTGATCCACATCCTCATCAATAATACCTTCTACGGAAGTCACACAACGGTTTTCCATGGCCATGATGGCTGAAAGCACTGCGGTTGAAACTCCGGTGGTTACTTTCAATGCACAACTGGGCTTGGCACCATCACAAATCATTCCGGTAAGATTGGCAATCATGTTCTGTACAGCATATGCCACCTGTTCATAAGTTCCTCCCATTAGCCAAGTTATACCGCAACTGGAACCCGTAGCAGCAACCACACAACCGCATAAGGCAGATAAGCGTCCCAAACTCTGCTTGATATAAATTACCGTCAAATGGCTCAACATCAAGGCGCGTATCAATTCTTCCTCCGATTTTCCGTTTTCTTCGGCATAAATCAAAACCGGCAACGTAGCGGATATACCTTGATTACCGCTTCCTGAATTACTCATGACCGGAATCATAGCTCCTGCCATACGGGCATCGCAGGCACCGGAAGTATAAGAAAGAATATGGGAAAAAACACTATCCCCCATAACCTTGTGCTCATAAGTACCGCGAAGGATTTTTCCCAGACCATGTCCGTAATCACCCTCAAAAGAACGTTCTGCAGCCGCCTTATTCAGACGGGCCGTTTCAAGGATAAAACGGATGTCGTCTAATGGGGTTGTCATGGCGAAGTCATACACTTTGCGTAAAGTCAAGTCCAATACATCCTCCTCTTCGATACAAGAGGCAATTTGTTTGTCCAATAAGATGTCACCGTTGCGCGTTATATAAGTAAAGCAAGTATGCCCACCGGCAATAATAGCTGTTGCCTTGTCCGTATCAGCTTCACAACATACTTCTATATAAAGCTTCTCTTCCATATCGTTTTTTAAAGATATATGAATGCGCTTTTCTTCTATGAAACGCTTTCCTGCCTCCACTGCATCAGGAGTACTTTCTTTCAAAACCTCCAATTGATATGCCGACTTACCTATTAAGGCGCCAAGCGCCACAGCAATCGGTAATCCAATCATCCCCGTACCTGGAATACCCACTCCCATTGCATTTTTCAGAATATTGGCACTCAGCAATACAGTTATCTTTTCGGGACGCTTATTCAGCACTTCCGCAGCCTTTGCTACACACAATGCCACAGCTATAGGTTCTGTACAACCAATGGCAGGAATTACTTCAGATTTAACCAAAGCAATAATCTGTCGTCTTTCCGTTTCTGTCATATCATTTCTACAATTTGATTATTTATCATGCAAATGTAGGAAAAAACAAACAAAAATCCCTCCTCTATAACCTGAAAATCAGGAGACAAAGGAGGGAAAATTCCATATCGAAAAAAAAGTTATTTAGCGGCAGTCAAGTTCAAACCAACTTCCAAACGAGTTGTTTCATTAATTATTTCAGGTAAACCCTTCAACATACCTTCTGCCATACCGGCCATACTTCCAAAATCAGGATCAGCTTTCATTGCTTCGATAAGCATATTCACAAACTCCTCATCCGAGAATAAAGGAGCAACTATATTTTTCATCAAAGGCAATAACAAATCCGTATTCAAATAAGCCTTTAATTTACCTTCGTTCTTTTCGTAAGTCAAAGGCACACCGTCAGTTACCAAAGGAAGCAAAGACGTAACAGCCTGAGACAAGATTTCACTCATATCGATAGCCTTGGTAGAACTGCCCAGACGTTTTACATTGGCGATGATAGCATCCAGATTCAAATATACCTTCATTTGGGTATCACTGAGAACCACATATTGTGCAACATTCGCAGGAGTCTTAACAACAGAGGTACCTCCCTGAGCGGCATCAACATAAGAAGCAGAAATATTACCGTCAGCACCCAAAGTAATATCATGCAACACACTACACAACATATCTTCTACATTCACTTTATCATCACCACCTGCGTCAATTAAAGGCATACGAAGAGCTAACGTCAAAATTGTTTGAATCGGTAGCCCCCAGCCAGGCATTACCTCTACATTCTTATTGGATTCCCAAATCAAATGAATCGGTTCTTCCGTATAATCAGAATTAAGGGGTGTAGGAACCCAAGTTGTTCCGGATAAAGCGGAATTTTTCAATGCGACATTAGTTAAATCCAATTTCAAGGAAGAAGCAGTAACCTTTCCTGCATAGTCAAAAGTACAATAATCGGTCTCACTTGTGCCGGAAAACGAACATTCGTCACCTTGTATATTCAAAGTAACCGGAAGGGTTACAACCGGAGAACCCGGGAATACGCCTGCGCCAAAAGAACCGGAAGCCGCTTCACGTGTAAGAATACCGGAAAGATCCAAATTGCCAGCCAATACCAAAGTAGCCTTGGTTGCATCAGAAGCATCCGGAGTAAAAGTTACTTTCTTTCCCAACATTGTTCCACCGTTATAAGTCAAGTTCAAACCTGTTGCAACTGTAAACTCTGTTTGCGGCACAGGACATACTACCTTGTCATCGTCATCATCACTACAAGCCGTGAATAAACTCATTGAACAGATCAATGCAAATAAATAAAATAAATTCTTTTTCATACTTTCTTGAGTACTTGTTTAGTTAATAAAAAGCTTCCCAAGGGAGCTATTAATTTCCCATTTTAAATCAAAGGTGCAAAGTAACACTTTTTAAGGTTACAGTACAAGGTCTTTTCTAAAAAATAAATGTTCCTTTTTTCATCATTACGAGTGAAATTCGGATGCAGATTTCATAAAGAGTAAGCCATTTTTATAAAGAACAAGCCATTTTTATAAAGAACAAGCCATTGGCCAAACTCTGGCAAAGGCAGGCAACTTTATGCGGAAAAGACTTTTTATCTTATTTCCTTAAACGTTTTATGAAAAAAAGTTGTTATCTTTATAAAGTCAAAAGCATTTCTTATAAAGCGTATTGGCACATTAACCTCATATATAAACCTTTAAAGCATTTGATATGTTCAACTCATTTGGAAATATTCTCCGTCTTACCAGTTTTGGGGAATCGCACGGTAAGGGTGTGGGAGGAGTTATAGACGGATTCCCTGCAGGAATAGTCATTGATATGGATTTCGTCCAGGCAGAACTCGACCGACGCCGCCCCGGACAGTCACGTATCACTACCGCCCGGAAAGAAGGTGATAAAGTGGAGTTCCTCTCCGGCATCTTCGAAGGAAAATCCACGGGCTGCCCCATAGGATTCATTGTATGGAACCAAAACCAGCATTCTGACGATTACAATAATCTGAAAGAAGTCTACCGCCCGTCACACGCCGACTATACTTATAAAGTAAAATATGGCATCCGCGACCACCGCGGAGGCGGACGTTCATCAGCCCGTGAAACAATCTCGCGTGTAGTAGCGGGTGCCCTGGCCAAATTGGCGCTGAAGCAGCTGGGTATACACATCACGGCGTACACTTCACAAGTAGGTCCTATCCGCCTTGAAGAAAACTATACCGCATACGACCTCGACCTGATAGAGACCAATCCGGTCCGCTGCCCCGACCCGGCGAAGGCAAAAGAAATGGAAGAACTCATCTTCAAGATAAAGGGAGAAGGAGATACGATCGGAGGAGTGGTGACCTGTGTCGTCAAAGGATGCCCCATCGGACTGGGACAACCCGTATTCGGCAAACTCCATGCAGCACTCGGAGCCGCCATGCTCAGCATCAATGCAGCAAAAGCATTCGAGTATGGAGACGGCTTCAAGGGATTAAAGCAGAAAGGCTCGGAACAGAATGATGTGTTCTACAATAACAACGGACGTATCGAAACCCGCACCAACCATTCGGGCGGCATACAAGGTGGAATCAGCAACGGGCAAGACATCTATTTCCGTGTAGCCTTCAAACCCGTGGCAACCGTACTGATGGAACAACACACCGTGAACATTGACGGTGTAGACACCACCCTGAAAGCCCGAGGACGCCATGACCCGTGCGTATTGCCACGCGCAGTACCCATCGTGGAAGCAATGGCAGCAATGACATTGCTGGATTATTACCTGATTGACAGAACAACTCAGCTATAATATTCACCTATGGAAATAAAGAAATATATTACAGAGAACGAGTCTAAAATGCTGGAAGACTTGTTCAGCCTCATCCGTATTCCAAGCATCAGTGCCAAACCCGAGTATCACGACGATATGCTTGCCTGCGCCGAACGCTGGGCACAGTTGCTGCTCGAAGCCGGAGCGGATGAAGCCCTCGTAATGCCCTCCAAAGGCAACCCGATTGTTTTTGGACAGAAAATCGTAGACCCGGACGCCAAGACCGTATTGGTATATGCCCACTACGACGTGATGCCGGCCGAACCTCTCGAACTTTGGAAAAGCGAACCCTTTGAGCCGGAAATACGCGACGGACATATCTGGGCACGTGGTGCTGATGATGACAAAGGGCAATCTTTCATACAAGTGAAAGCGTTTGAATACCTCGTCAGAAACGGACTGCTGCAAACCAACGTAAAATTCATCTTCGAAGGAGAAGAAGAAATCGGCTCGCCCAGCCTGGAAAGCTTCTGCCAGGAGCACAAAGAGTTGCTGAAAGCAGACGTCATTCTGGTTTCGGACACCAGCATGCTTGGTGCAGACCTGCCTTCACTGACCACCGGACTGCGCGGACTGGCCTATTGGGAAATAGAAGTGACCGGTCCGAACCGTGACCTTCATTCCGGACACTTCGGCGGAGCGGTAGCTAATCCTATCAATACCCTGTGCAGTATGTTAGCCCAAGTCATTGGCGAAGACGGACACATCACTATCCCCCATTTCTATGACGATGTAGAGGAAGTACCGGCAGCCGAACGTGAGATGATTGCACAAATTCCTTTCGACGAAAAAAAATACATGGAAGCCATCGGTGTAAAAGCACTGAAAGGTGAAAAAGGATATTCAACTTTAGAACGTAACAGCTGCCGTCCCTCTTTTGACATTTGTGGCATCTGGGGCGGATATACAGGCGAAGGTTCAAAAACAGTACTTCCCTCAAAAGCATATGCCAAGGTATCGTGCCGACTGGTTCCACATCAAAACCACGCTGTAATTTCCCAATTGTTTGTGGACTATATCCAGTCTATCGCTCCGGAATATGTACAAGTTAAAGTAACCCCGATGCACGGAGGCGAAGGATATGTATGCCCCATCACCTTGCCCGCCTATCAGGCTGCCGAAAAAGGCTTTGCTAAAGCATTCGGGAAAAAACCACTTGCCGTACGCCGTGGAGGAAGTATTCCTATCATCAGTGATTTTGAACAAATCTTAGGTATAAAGACCGTTCTCATGGGATTCGGATTGGAAAGTGACGCCATCCATTCGCCCAATGAAAACTTCTCTCTGGATATATTCCGTAAAGGAATTGAAGCTGTGGTAGAATTCCATCTCAATTATTAATCAATAATAAAAATGAATGCGGCAACAATCTTTAAAACTCTGACAACTGTTACTCTTTCAATAACATTACTAATGACAGGAGGTTGTAACAATATGGAAACAAAAAAAGAAGAAACAGGAAAAAACACGGCTATAGAAAATATCTTTGCCCGAAAGAGCGTCCGTGCCTATACATCCCAACCGATAGAAAAAGAGAAAGTGGACTTATTAGTAAAAGCTGCTATGGCTGCACCGACAGCAGTAAACAAGCAGCCTTGGGCTTTCGTGGTAGTGGATGACCGTACAGTATTAGATAAACTAGCCGCCGAACTGCCTTATGCCAAGATGACGGCACAGGCTCCACTAGCCATCGTGGTTTGTGGTGATTTAAGCAAAGCCCTGAACGGAGAAACAGATAGGTACTGGATGCTGGACTGCTCTGCCGCATCCGAAAATCTGTTGCTGGCAGCAGAATCAATGGGGTTGGGAGCGGTATGGACTGCGGTCTATCCGGAGAACGACCGCATTGCAAAGGTTAGGTCAGTCTTGTCTTTACCAGACCATATCATTCCTTTCAATTTGATTCCAGTGGGTTATCCACAACATCGGGAAGAATCTAAAGATAAATTCAAGACCGAAAATATCCATTATAATAAATGGTAAACAAAGGTCTAGAAATATAAATTAAGTCGGCTGGTTTAATATAAATCAGCCGACAATCTCTTTCCATTCATTCATAGTTAATTTTCCTCAATCTCTATCAGCCTCATCAAGTTTCTTTTTGGTCTTTTCTATCTTGTTTTTAGCTTTATCCAAAGTTTCCCCAACCTCATCAGCTTTATCCTCAATCTGATCCTTGGCATCATCCATCACGTCTTCAACCGATTCTTTGGCTTTTTCTATACGCTCCTCAAATTTATCCTTTCCTTTCTTTTCACCACAAGATGTAACAGCAAACATCGTCATGCACACTAACACTGCAAATAATTGTCTTTTCATACTTTTTCTATTTGATTATAAACTTGATTTTAAACTATGTTCAAATATAAGCATATACCCTATTTCTTACAAATTCAATCTGTTCTTTGCTATATATAAAGTCTAAATCCGACAGGAAAAAGAACTTATCCCATCAAAAAAGCCACCATAGCAAGGTGGCTTTCAATATATTAATAAAACATTCTATATTACCTGTCAAAAACTACTTTGTAGCAGGAGCTGTTTTAGCAGGAGCCGTCTTTATATTAATAAGAATACTATTTTCAACCCCTTCCTTGGTTACATATACTATTCTATATGCCTTCACCCCTTCTTCTTTCAGAGAAAGAGAAGCACTTTTAAGAGTTGATTCGGGATATTTTTTGGCTATGGCATCTTTAACAGATTGAGGAACCTCTTTCAGGTCTATGTTTTTAAATCCGTCTTCAACGGCAACTGTATCATTCTTTACTTTCATGGTATCATCAGCCATGACAAAAGTTCCTACACCAAAAAGGAATACAAGTGATAAAAATATCTTTTTCATAATGGTTAAATTTAAATGTTTACCTACCGACAGATATCATAAAAGACAAGAAAAATATACATCATATTCAGTCATTTCCTCCCATTAGAATATCTTCGCTAAGTAAGAATACTAAACTAAGAAAATTATATTGAGAACTAAATTATCAAGAAAAGAAGTACATACCAAATATATAAACTAAAGTTTGTGGAAATAAACATTCTTTAATCCACACCAGCTTATGCTTTCACAGCCCTATCTATTCCAACTTTCCTAGCCATTAAGTAAAAAAGCTTCTGTAGAGATAGTTGTACAAACGTTTGGCATAATGCCGCAAAATACGTACTTTTGCGACTCATTTATAAAATACTATTTGAATGAAAGCACTAAAAGAACGCATTTTACGGGACGGAAAATGTTTCGAAGGAGGAATACTGAAAGTAGACAATTTCATCAATCACCAAATGGATCCTATCCTCATGAAATCCATTGCTGTAGAATTTGTACGCCGTTTTGCCTCTACCAATATCAATAAAGTTATGACCATCGAAGCCAGTGGTATAGCTCCCGCCATCATGGTAGGCTACTTACTGGAACTTCCTGTTGTCTTCGCCAAGAAAAAGAAACCCGTCACAATGGAAAATATGCTCACCACCAGTGTATATTCATTTACTAAAGACCGTTCTTATGATGTATGCGTCAGCAAAGATTTCCTGTCCAAAGGAGACCGTGTTCTTTTTATTGACGACTTTCTCGCCAACGGCAATGCAGCCAAGGGTATCATCGATTTGGTAGAAAAAGCCGGAGCCGAACTGTCCGGAATGGGATTCATCATCGAAAAAGCATTCCAACATGGCGGAGATTATTTGCGTAATGCAGGTATCCGCGTAGAGTCATTGGCCATCATTGAAAGTCTGGACAATTGTGAAATCAAAATAAGATAATCCCATGCAGGAATCTCAAACCGCCCAATCCAATACCGGACTGATTTACGGATTGAACGACCGCCCTCCTGTACGAGAGGCCATTTTTGCCGCCATACAGCATTTGCTTGCTATTTTTGTGGCCATCATTACTCCGCCTCTTATCATCGCTGGAGCATTAAAACTGGATTTGGAAACCACCAGTTTCCTAGTATCCATGTCTCTCTTTGCCTCAGGTATTTCTACCTTTATCCAATGTAAACGGATAGGAGGTATCGGCACCGGCCTTTTATGTATCCAAGGAACTAGTTTTTCATTTATTGGTCCTATCATCTCGGCAGGTATGCTGGGCGGACTTCCACTGATTTTCGGCACTTGCATCGTGGCATCATCTGTAGAGATGGTCATCAGCCGCATCTTAAAATATACCCGTAAAATAATCACCCCTCTGGTATCGGGCATTGTAGTCACTTTGATTGGAATGAGCCTGATAAAAGTAGGTATCACAGCTTGTGGCGGAGGTGTCTCCGCCCAAAGCACTTTCGGAAGTTTTGAGAATCTAGGTCTAGCTCTACTGGTACTCATTCTCATTATCCTTTTTAATAGAAGTTCCAACCGCTACCTACGTATGAGTTCCATCGTTATCGGTCTGATTATAGGATATTTAGTTGCCTGGAGACTCGGTAGAATTGATTTCTCGGCAGTACAAAGTTTTGGTGGTTTCAATATTCCCCTCCCATTCAAATACGGACTGGATTTCGACTTCTCCGCATTCATAGCTTTGGGGTTAGTATTCTTGATAACAGCCATAGAAGCCTATGGAGACATTACTGCCAATTCTCTGATATCAGGAGAACCTGTAGAAGGAAAAGTATTCATCAAACGTGCTTCAGGAGGAATTTTGGCAGACGGATTCAATTCGATGCTGGCAGGTATTCTCAACTCTTTTCCAAACTCCGTTTTCGCGCAAAATAACGGCATGATACAACTGACAGGAGTAGCCAGCCGATATGTAGGCTATTACATTGCAGGTTTCCTTATTTTATTAGGATTATTTCCCAGTGTAGGATTAATTTTCTCCCTAATGCCCGAACCTGTATTGGGAGGCGCTACTTTACTGATGTTCGGAACAGTAGCTTCAGCAGGCATTCGTATTATCGCAGCACAGAAGATCAACCGGAAAGCAACATTAGTCATCGCACTTAGTTTCGCTTTAGGTTTAAGTGTAGAAATGGTTCCTGAAATACTATGTCAATTTCCAGAATCAATAAAGAATATTTTCTCATCCGGCATTACAACAGGTGGAGTTACTGCCATCATTTCAAATGCACTGATACGGATGAAAGAGTAAAAACAAGTAATTTTCTCATAAATTGGAACTAAAGCATTAACTTTCTTTGCAAATCAGCAAAGGAAGGGAGAATAATATATATCTTTGCTCCAAAATATGATTATGACTACAGAGGATTTACAGAACCTATATCAAACCTACCTCGGAGAAGTACCCGAAGAGATTGTAGAATTACCCTCATCCGGTTCCAACAGGCGTTATTTCCGGCTGACCGGAACTAAAAAACTGATTGGCGTATACGGCACCTCCAAAGAAGAAAATGAAGCCTTTCTTTATATGGCAGTACACTTCCGCAAGAAAGGTCTTCCTGTTCCAGAAGTATACATCTGTTCTGAAGACAAGAATTGTTATCTGCAAGAAGATTTAGGAGATATCCTTTTATTCAACGCTATTGAAAAAGGGCGGGCGACCAGCGTCTTCTCCGAAGAGGAGAAAGAAATGCTGCGCAAGACCATCCGCTTACTGCCTTCTATCCAATTTGCCGGAGCAGACGGCTTTGATTTTTCACACTGTTATCCCCAAGCCGAATTCAACCAACGTTCTATCCTTTGGGACTTGAACTATTTTAAATACTGCTTTTTGAAAGCTACCGGACTGGAGTTCCAAGAAGACAAGCTGGAAGATGACTTTCAAAAAATGAGTGATGTACTGCTACGCAGTTCTTCCGCCACTTTTATGTATCGGGATTTCCAAAGCAGAAACGTGATGATAAAGGATGGAGCACCTTGGTTCATTGATTTCCAGGGAGGACGTAAAGGACCGTTTTTCTATGATGTAGCCTCTTTCTTATGGCAGGCTAAAGCTAAATTTCCCGAAACTCTGCGCAATGAACTGTTGGAAGAATATATAGACGCCCTCTCCAAATACAAACCAGTAGACCGTGATTATTTCTTTAGCCAGTTGCGTCACTTCGTACTCTTCCGCACCTTGCAGGTATTGGGAGCCTACGGTTTCCGTGGCTATTTCGAAAAGAAGCCACATTTCATCCAAAGTGTACCATACGCCATCGAGAACCTGCGACAATTGCTTCATAATGAATACCCCGAATATTCCTACCTGTGTTCCGTACTAAAAGACCTGACCGAACTGAAACAATTTAAAGATGACTTAAAAAAACGGCAACTCACTGTGAAGGTTATGAGTTTTGCCTACAAAAAAGGAATACCCAACGACCCCACAGGCAACGGTGGCGGGTATGTTTTCGACTGCCGTGCCGTAAACAATCCCGGAAAATATGAACGTTACAAACCTTTCACCGGGTTAGACGAGCCTGTTATTCGTTTTTTGGAAGAAGACGGGGAAATATTCCCATTTTTAAATGCTGCCTATTCTTTAGTGGATGCTTCAGTAAAAAGATACATGGAACGAGGTTTCAGCAATCTGTCTGTATGTTTCGGCTGTACAGGCGGACAACACCGTTCTGTTTATTCAGCGCAACACATGGCAGAACATATCAATAAAAAATTCGGTGTAAAAGTAGAACTCATACACCGTGAGCAGAATATAGAACAAACATTTGAAAGAACATTATGAAAGCAATGATTTTTGCCGCCGGACTAGGCAGCCGACTTAAACCTATAACAGACACCCGTCCCAAAGCTTTAGTAACGGTAGGTGGAAAAACCATGTTAGAGCACATCATCTTAAAACTGAAAGCAGCAGGATTTGATGAAATAGTAATCAATGTACACCACTTTTCCAATCAGATTCTCGCTTTTCTGGAAGCTAACCAGAACTTTGGAGTCAACATACAAATCTCGGACGAAACAGACTGCCTGCTTGATACCGGCGGCGGTTTGGAAAGAGCATACTACTTATTACATCATCCTGAGGATATGTTTACCAAAGAAGGCGAAACTCCGTATGAACTGATATTCGAAAATCTGATGAAAGGAATGGATGAGGAAGAAATAATCGAAAGAGGCTTAGGAATTATGCGGAAAGAATGCTACTTGCTCCACAATGTAGATATCCTTTCCAATTGCGATTTTGAAAGTCTGATGTATTATCACCAGCATAGTCCTAACATCAATGCCACCCTTTTAGTCAGCCAGCGCAAGACCTCCCGTTACCTGTTGTTTAATGACGACAATCTGTTATGTGGCTGGGTCAATAAGGACACCATGGAAACCAAACCGGCAGGATTCCGGTATAGAGAAGGGGAATACCAGGAATACGCCTATAGCGGAATACAAGTGACCACCCCTAAAATTTTACATCTCCTTCCCAAAGGAAAATATTCCATTATCGATTTCTATCTCTCCATATGTCACAGAGTCGACATCCAGTGCTATGTAGAAGATGATTTGCAATTGCTTGATATCGGTAAACCGGAAAATCTGGAAAAAGCGGAAGAGTTTCTCAGTAAATTCTAAGCAGTCCTAAAAATATATCCATAACATAAAACAGTATCCCGCCTAAAATAACCCATTAATTTCAGGCGGGATACTGTTTTGTTTGCTAGCAAACAGCTTCTTATTCTTTCGAATAAAATGGGCAGATAAAAAAAGTCGTAATTTTATGAAGTGCCCCCCAAAAGTTTTGTGTCTAACTTTTTTTTGGGGGGGCACTCCTTTATGACCAAAGGTTCAATTTATTTTTCTGAGCTTCTTCCAAAGATACCGTTTTTACCTGTTTGGTACTGTTTTTCAGACGAAGTTCCTCATATTCTTTGTTCAGCCTTTCCACAAATTCAGAAGAAGATTCCGGATTCAGCAAACGGGCGGCTACCAAGGCATTCTGTGAAGCATCTTTCATGTGAATGACCGGACCTCCATAAACAGGTGCTATTTTCAAGGCAGTATGCAGCTTGGAAGTAGTGGCTCCTCCAATCATAATGGGAATGTCCAGCCCCGCACGCTTTAACTCTACAGCCACATGCGCCATTTCTTCCAATGATGGAGTAATCAGCCCGCTTAATCCTATTATATCCACATTTTCCTCTATAGCCTTCCGGACTATCATTTCAGCAGGAACCATCACGCCAAGGTCTATAATTTCATAGTTATTACAAGCCATGACCACTGATACGATATTCTTCCCAATATCATGCACATCCCCTTTTACGGTAGCCATCAATACCTTTCCAGCGCTGCGGGCACCTTCTTGTTTATCAGCCTCAATAAGAGGTTGCAAAATAGCTACTGCCTTTTTCATGGTACGAGCAGTCTTCACAACTTGCGGTAAGAACATTTTCCCTGCTCCAAACAGCTCTCCTACCCTATTCATACCTTCCATCAACGGACCTTCAATAATATCCACCGCCTTAGGATATAGTTTCACCGCTTCCGCCAAATCTTCTTCCAAGTGATCACCAACACCTTTTATCAAGGCATACTGAAGACGTTTCTCTACCATCGGTTCCTCACGCCACACATCCTGTTTCACCGCTTCTGTTCCGGTCGACGTTCTTTTCAAGGCCTCAGCAGTCTCTATCAAACGTTCGGCAGCATCGGGCCTGCGGTTTAAGACTACATCCTCTATCCGTTCCAGCACATCAGCAGGAATATCTGTATAAAGCACCGAAGTAGCAGGATTTACAATACCCATATCCATACCTTGACGGATAGCGTGATAAAGAAACACGGCATGCATCGCCTCACGGATATAGTTATTTCCACGGAAGGAGAACGACAGGTTACTCACGCCACCACTGACGTGTGCACCGGGCAAATTCTTTTTGATCCATCCGGTAGCCTTGATAAAATCCACCGCATAATTATCATGTTCCTCAATACCCGTAGCCACAGCCAGTACATTAGGGTCGAAAATGATATCATGAGGATTAAAATCCACCTGTTCTGTCAATATTTTATAAGCACGGGCACAGACTTCAATCTTACGTTCAAAAGTATCTGCCTGTCCTTTTTCATCGAAAGCCATCACTACAACGGCAGCTCCCAGTTTTTTTATCAGACGGGCATGTTCTATAAATATCTCCTCCCCTTCCTTCAAAGAAATAGAATTGACAATGGACTTTCCTTGCAGGCATTTCAGTCCGGCCTCAATGACTTCCCACTTGGAAGAGTCAATCATGACAGGTACACGGGCTATGTCGGGTTCGGACATGACCAGATTCAAGAAAGTAGTCATCTCCTCCCGGGCATCCAGCAAACCGTCATCCATATTTACATCAATCACCAAAGCACCGTCTTCCACCTGCTTGCGAGCGATACTTAGCGCTTCCTCATATTTCTTTTCATTGATTAAACGGAGGAACTTACGGGATCCGGCCACATTGCACCGTTCGCCTACATTAATAAAATTCATTTCGGGAGTCTGCTCCAACAGTTCCAACCCGGAAAGCCACAGCCTCTCAGGAGTGGTGGCAGGGATATGAGGAGATACCCAGGCAGAACCGGAAACGATCAATTCCTGATATTTTGCAATATATTCCTCCGTTGTACCACAACAACCACCGATAATGTTTACTAATCCTTCATCGATATATTCCTTCACTTCTGAAGCCATTTCCTCTGGAGTCTGGTCATACTGTCCCAAACTGTTGGGAAGTCCGGCATTGGGATAGGCACTTATATAATAAGGTGCGCGTGCGGCCAGCCCTTCCAAAAAAGGTTTCAATTGTTTCGCTCCGAACGAGCAGTTCAGGCCGATAGAAAAAATAGGCGCATGCTGTACGGATGCCAGAAAAGCATCCAATGTTTGCCCCGAAAGAGTACGTCCTGCAATATCCGAAACAGTAACAGAAAGCATAAGAGGAACCTCGCGCCCTGTCTTCTTCATTGCCGTTTCCGCAGCATAAATGGCCGCTTTGGCATTCAGGGAATCGAAAATGGTTTCTATCAGAAGCGCATCCACTCCTCCTTCCAGCAAAGCTTCCATTTGTTCCTGATAGGCAGCGGCCAGTTCATCGTATGTCAAAGCACGCAAGGCCGGATTATTGACATCCGGACTCATGGAACAAGTCTTGTTGGTAGGACCTACCGAACCTGCTACAAATCTAGGTTTATGAGGGGTCTTCGCGGTATATTCGTCAGCCATTTCGCGAGCAAGTCCGGCAGCGGCCAGATTAATCTCACGGCACAAATCCTGCATATGATAATCTGCCATCGAAACCCGTTGGGCATTGAACGTATTTGTTTCAATAATATCAGCTCCCGCTTCCAGGTATTTGCGGTGAATGTCCTTTATCACATCCGGACGAGTAAGGCAAAGCAAATCATTATTACCTTTCATTTGTCCGGGTATCCCGGCAAAACGCTCTCCGCGAAAATCCTGTTCGGACAGGTTGTACCGTTGTATCATGGTTCCCATCGCACCGTCAAGGATGAGGACCCGCTCGTTGATTATTTGTTTTAATGTAGCCATAGGTCTATTTTTTAGGCACGAATTACACGGACAACACGGATTTCCTCTGTGGTTGCTACAACCGGGAACCGTGAAATTCATGTAATCCGTGCCTAATTATTATAAAATATTTATCTTTTAAACATACGGTCCATTTCGCGACGGTCGTCTTTTTCTTTCAACGACTCGCGCTTATCATATTGTTTTTTACCTTTTGCCAATGCGACAACCAACTTTGCCAGTCCTTTTTCATTAATAAACAGACGGACAGGAACAATCGTAAAACCGGGATTCTTTCCGGCTTCTTCCAATTTTCGCAGTTCTTTCTTGCTCAACAATAATTTGCGTTCTCGACGGGCGGAGTGGTTATTATATGAACCATAGAAGTACTCGGCAATGTGCATATTCTTCACCCACAACTCGCCTTGCACAAAATAACAATAGGTATCTACCAGACTGGCTTTGCCCAAACGGATGGACTTTATCTCGGTTCCCGTGAGCACGATACCTGCCGTGTACGTATCGATAAATTCATAATCGAACGATGCACGCTTATTCTTTATATTAATAGGAGTCGGTTTCATTAATTTAAAATAACAGATAACTCATTAAACACAGCGGCAATCAATGCCGGACAAACAATTATAATAACTGAAGCAATCAAGGTGTATCGTGTCAGTTTCGTCTCATTCACCTTCATCAGGGTACGCGCCCCCTCGAACACCACGAATATAGTATAAAATTGCAATATCCAATGGAGAATGGAAATAGAGAACAACCCACTGACAATATCGAGCACAAAAGTCACTACCATAGAATAACCTACAAACTGCTGATTTAGTTCATACTGGTCTTCACGCCCTAAAAGTTTCTTGCCCAATTGGTCTATGGCGTATGCCGCCAAAAAATATCCTCCAAACAAGGATACAAATATAGCACAACATCGTGTCATCGCTATTTGGAAAGCAGCGACTCCTTCCGTATTTCCTATGAATGTACCTATAAAAACGGACAATCCGCATAAACCTATCATGGGATAAACAAATGCTCCCAGCACTTTACGCCTATCCTCTTCCTTGCCAATTTCCTCCCATGCTTTTGCCGGAGATGAAATCAGCGATATTACTCGTTTAAATAAATCTTTGTAATTCAATGCCTAATCTATTTACCTCAGTTCAACTTCAATGAAATGCAAAGGTAATTAATTCACTGGAATAAACGAATAAAAAAACGCATACTTCTCTTGGGGGAATCAAAAAAATAAGCCTACTTTTATTATAGATTCAGAAGAAAGACAAATATAACTAAGGAAATATGACTAAAGAAAAAACATTGAAAGCTTTAGAATATAAAAAAACTAAATGTTAATTTAAAAGAAGGATGTCTGGGAATTTTCTCTCCATAGGGAATGCATAGCTTTATAATCAGGTTCATCCTTAAAAGATCTTATCCATACCTCTAAACCTTTCTTGCCGTATGGTTAAGGGTTTTCTTCCTGCCTGTTTTATCTCCGCAAGCCTTTGGAGTTAACTCCATAGTCTTGGGAGATAACTCCAAAGCTT
>OHUU01000341.1_pt1 | contig 17608 bp, 10 predicted proteins | sample 1579271 | NCBI WGS metagenome assembly OHUU01 (sample SAMEA3882556, study PRJEB24775) | human gut metagenome | biome: human-associated habitat; feature: intestine environment; material: feces | place: Netherlands | collected 2009/2010 | reverse complement strand
GGCGGCCCAGCTTGCCCGGGATGGTGTGGATTGCTCCCTGCTCTGCTTCACGGATGCCTTCCCCACGCCGGTGGTGTTCACCGGAGAGGACACCGCTCTGCCCTACCGTGCCCACACCGCCGGGCTGGCCCTTTGGCCGGAACAGCTGGAAACCGCCCCGTTCCGGGGAGCTTCTGCCTTCTGCTTTTCCTCCGCCGGGCTGGTGGACAGCCCCCTGCGGCTGGCCCACCTCAAAGCCCTTGCCGCCGCCCGGGATGCCGGGGCGCTCTGCTGCTATCTTCCCCGGCTGGCGCAGGCCGCGCCCTACTGGCCGCAGCGGGAGGCCTTGTGCCAGACCGCCCTGCAGTTTCTTGACCGGGCAGACGTTCTCTTTTTAGAGGAGAGCGACCTGCTCCTCCTCTTCGGCTCCCGGGAGCTGCGCACAGCCCTGTTTGCCCTGTTCACCGGCCATGTGCAGCTGATCTTTTTCTACAAAAAGGACAGGATTCTCGCCTTTACACGCAGTGTTATGGCTTCTGCCGCAAAAGAAGACCAGAGCCCCGCTCTGGTCTTGTATCGGATGGAAAAGATGGGGATTCATGTAATAGATTTGCCACGGTTAAGGGAGCATGTACTAGAACAGTTACTGAGTAACGATGCAAACACAACGGAATGCCAAGGGCTCCCCTACTAGGGGAGCTGGCGAGCGAAGCGAGACTGAGAGGTTTAATCCGTAGCCAAACAAAAACAGCCAGCGCCGTGGAAAGGAGGAGAAAGCGGCGCTGGCTGTGTATGAGAACTCCCAAACATTTGCGGCTGTCAGGAGATGGTTGGTAGTCTGTCCGCTGCCTTGGCTATTGCCTCGCATCAGCAGGGGACAGTGTTTTTTTAAAGGGGCCGCGCCGCCCGGCTTCTGCCGGAGATGCGCGGTTTTCATTGCCTGCATGGCATCTTGGGAGGATGTTTTTCTGTTCCTCCCTGACTGCACCCTTATTGTACAGGATAAAAATGGAGTTTCTTTGTGAGGAATTTGAACAAATTGAAAATAAACGGAGCCGCTGCACATCATTTTGTACAGCGGCTCCGTTTTTTACGATTTTTCTTTAATTTTCAGCCAGATTACCGGTGTAGAGCTGGTAATACTTGCCCTTCTTGGCGATCAGCTCGTCGTGGCTGCCGCGCTCGATGATGCGGCCCTGCTCCAGCACCACGATGCAGTCTGCATTGCGGACGGTGGACAGGCGGTGCGCAATGACAAAGCTGGTGCGGCCGTACATCAGGCCGTCCATGCCGCGCTGCACCAGCGCTTCGGTGCGGGTATCGATGGAGGAGGTGGCCTCGTCCAGGATCAGCACCGGGGGATCTGCCACGGCGGCGCGGGCGATGGCCAGCAGCTGGCGCTGGCCCTGCGAGAGGTTGGCACCATCGCCGGTGAGCATGGTGTTGTAGCCTTCCGGCAGGCGCTTGATGAAGCCATCCGCGTTGGCAAGGCGGGCGGCGGCGATGCACTCTTCATCGGTGGCATCCAGCCGGCCGTAGCGGATGTTCTCCATCACCGTGCCGGTGAACAGATGGGTGTCCTGCAGCACGATGCCCAGAGAACGGCGCAGATCGGCCTTTTTGATCTTGTGGATGTTGATGCCGTCGTAGCGGATCTTGCCGTCCTGAATGTCGTAGAACCGGTTGATGAGGTTGGTGATGGTGGTCTTACCGGCACCGGTAGAGCCGACAAAGGCGATCTTCTGGCCCGGACGGCCATACAGGTTGATATCATGCAGGACGATCTTGCCCGGATCATAGCCAAAGTCTACATCCTTAAAGACGATATCTCCCTTCAGTTCACGGTAGTCTGCGCTGCCATCGGCGTTCACACGCTTCCAGGCCCACAGGTTGGTGCGCTCCTTGGTTTCGGTCACAGAATCATCCGGCAGGCGTTTGGCGTTGACCAGCATGACCTTGCCCTCGTCCACTTCCGGCTTTTCGTCCAGCAGGTCAAAGATACGCTGGCCGCCGGCCAGAGCCATGATGATGGCGTTGAACTGCATGGAGATCTGGCTGATGGGCATGTTCAGGGTGCGGTTGAAGGTCAAAAAGCTGGCCAGCTTGCCCAGGGTCAGGCCTGTCATGCCAGACAGAGCCAGCGCACCGCCGATCATGGCGCAGAACACATAGGAAAGGTTGCCCAGCTGGGTGTTAGCCGGACCGCCGAGGTTGGAGTAACGGTTGGCCTTATCCGCGCTTTCAAACAGCTGGTCATTGAGCTTATCAAACTGCTCAATGGCTTCTTCCTCGTGGCAGAACACCTTAACGACCTTCTGGCCGTTCATCATCTCTTCAATGTAGCCGTTCACTGCACCAATATCACGCTGCTGGGAAACAAAGTACTTGGAAGAGTTGGTGGTAAGATACTTGGTGACCAGCAGCATAATCCCGACCATGACCAGGGTGAGCACCGTCAGCGGCACGCTGAGTACAACCATGGAAACCAGCACGCTGACAACGGTAATAGCGCTGTTCAGCAGCTGCGGCATGCTCTGGCTGATCATCTGGCGCAGGGTATCAATATCGTTGGTATACAGCGACATGATATCGCCGTGGGCGTTGCGGTCAAAGTATTTGATGGGCAGCGTCTGCATATGGGTAAACATTTCATCGCGCAGGCGCTTCAGGGTGCCCTGGGTAACGTAAGCCATCATACGGGCCTGGGCAAAGGCGGCAACAATGCCGATGCCGTAAAAGCCTGCCGTGCGGGCGATGGCATGGGCCAGGCCGGAAAAATCACTGCTCTGCTCTTTCAGCAGGGGCAGGATGTAGCCATCGATCAAGGTCTGCATGAACAAAGTGCCCTGCACGTTGGCAAACACGCTGACAAAAATGCAGATGACGACCGCAACGACCTGAATGCGGTAGCATTCCATCACATAGCGCAGGATGCGCATGAAGATCTTGCCGGGGTTCTGGACTTTGGGGCGCGGGCCGCGGGGGCCACCGCGGCCAACCTTAACCACTTTTGCTTTCTGCTCAGCCATTGTTATCGCCTCCCTTTTCGTCAAAGTCGCCGGAGCCTTTGGTCTGGCTGTTATAAACTTCCTGATAGATGGGGTTGGTGGCCAGCATTTCGGCCGGGGTACCGTAACCACTGATCCTGCCGTTATCCAGCACGATCACATGGTCGGCGTTTTCCACGCTGGAAATACGCTGGGCAATGATGAACACCGTGGTGCCAGGAATCTTTTCGGCAAAGCTCTTGCGGATCTTGGCATCGGTGCCGGTATCCACAGCGGAGGTAGAGTCGTCCAGAATCAGGATGCGGGGCTTTTTCAGCAGAGCACGGGCAATGCAAAGGCGCTGCTTCTGGCCGCCGGAAACGTTCGTGCCGCCCTGGTCAATGTGGGTGTTGTATTTATCGGGGAAGCGCTCAATAAATTCATCGGCGCAGGCCTGCTTGCATGCCTCCTCGATCTCGGCATCGGTGGCATCCTTATTGCCCCAGCGCAGGTTTTCGGCAATGGTGCCGCTGAACAGTTCGTTTTTCTGCAGCACCATGGCAACGCTGTTGCGCAGGATCTCCAGGTCGTAATCGCGTACATCCACGCCGCCAATGTACACATGACCGGCGGTGGTATCATACAGGCGGGGCAGCAGCTGCACCAGGCTGGTTTTTGCGCTGCCGGTGCCGCCGATGATGCCGATGGTCTCGCCGGAACGGATGTTCAGGTTGATATCAGACAGCACATCGCGGCCATCGGCCTTATAGCGGAAGCAGACATGATCAAAGCGGACAGCGCCGTTCTTGACTTCCATAACCGGGTTTTCGCCGTTGGACAGGGTGCTTTCTTCTTCCAGCACTTCAGCCACACGCTTGGCGGAAGCGGCGGACATGGAGATCATGATGAACACCATGGACAGCATCATCAGGCTGGTCAGGATGTTGGTGCAGTAGGTCAGCATGCTCATCAGCTCGCCGGTGGTAAAGCTGGTAGCACCGGACAGCACGATCATGCGGGCACCCAGCCAGGAAATCAGCAGGATGCAGGTGTAAACGGTGGCCATCATCAGCGGAGAGTTGAAGGAAAGAACTTTTTCAGCACGCAGCAGCAGATCCTGCACATTGCCGGATGCCTTTTTGAACTTTTCACTCTCGTAATCTTCGCGCACATACGCTTTGACCACGCGGATGGCGGAAACATTTTCCTGCACGCTCTCGTTCAGGTCATCGTACTTTTTGAATGCGGCGGAAAAGTAGTTGCTGGCGCGGGACATGATGAGCACCAGGCAGCCGCCCAGAATGATGACCGCCACCAGATAGATGGAAGCCAGCTTGGCGTTGATGGTGAACGCCATGATCATGGCAATGACCATGCTGGACGGCGCACGGATGGCCATACGCAAAATCATCTGGTAAGCGTTCTGGATGTTGGTCACGTCGGTGGTCATACGGGTGACCAGACCGGCGGTGGAATATTTATCGATATTGGCAAAGCTGAATGTTTGGATATTGCGGTACATGGAGCGGCGCAGATTGCGGGCGTAACCGGTGGAAGCACGCGCACCAAACACACCGCCCAGCACGCCGAACAGCAGGCCAAAGGCCGCTGCCACGATCATCCAGCCGCCAATGCGGTAAATGTGGGAAAGATTGCCGGCGGTAACGCCATCATCAATGATGGAGGACATCAGCTTGGGGATGATCATTTCCATCACCACTTCGCCGATCATGCACAAAGGGGTCAGGATGGAAACCAGCCGGAACCCCTCTGTTTCTTTGTAAAGTGACTTAAACATATGGTATCTCCTGTTTGGCTGCCCGGGGGCAGCGCCTGAACTTCTTAAAGCCAAAGCATTGCGGAACACTTTGGGGTGTGTCTGAAAACAAAGAAAATAACGGATATTTCGCAAACACAAGCAGGATTTAAGGCAAGGAGCCGCAGGAATCCTTTGTATATTCCAAGGCTTTTTAACGCAAAATCCGGTTGCGCTTATAGAAATAGACCAAATTTTTGACTTTTCAGATACGCCTTAATTTTTGCCGCGGATGGCTTTTGCATTTTCAATCAGCTTGTGCAGGGTGCCCTGGATAGCTTCCAGTTCCTGCGCGCTGACCCCGTTTTGCAGGTCGTGCTCAAAATCCGAAATGCACTGGTGGATGGCGGCGGCGCATTGGCGGCCTTTCTCGGTCGGAACCAGGCTTTTGAGCCGGGCGTCTTTGGCGACAACTTCCCGCGTGATAAAGCCGGACTGCTCCATGCCCTGCAGCATGGTGGTAATGCTGGAACGGTTGGTGTGGAACCGGGCTTCCAGATCACGCTGGTAGATTTGCTTGCCGCTTTCCGTTTCCTGCATCAAAAAACCCAGCACCATGCCGCGCATACCGGTCAGCTCCGGGCTGACCCTGGTGCTGATGTACGCATCCAGCGCGCAGGAAATTTCCCGCGCGGCATAGTTTAAGGTGCGGCCCACATGCACAAAGCCGTGGTCATCCTGTTGGTTGCGGTTCTGCGTTTGGATCACCTCACTTTCCAATTCGTTTGATTGTTAATTGTTTGAATTAAAACAGTTTGATTTGAAACAGTACGATTATAAACAAATCCCGCCGGTTTGTCAACCAGCGGGATGTAATTATTTTCACAGAAAATTGTGAAAAGTTTGTGACGGCTTATTTTTTATGGGAATGCCGCAAATCCGCACGCCTGGCGCATGGCTTCATCGCTGGCGAAACCGTAAATCTTTACGGTTTCATCCTCATAGATCAGCGCATCCTCCGGCATGGCATCGGCAAGGGCCTGGGTAGTGGGCTGGCGCTCGCCGTATGCTTCCCATTTGGAGATAACAAAGAAAATTTTACCCTGCGGAGGGGTTTGCAGATGGCTGGTGACCTGCAACCAAGGGCGCAGCTCCGGCACACTGTTTGGGGTCAGGGTCCACACGTTCAGGGTGCCGTCCGTCAACTCGGTCATCACATTACCGTCCCAAAAAGAAGCGTACCCGTCTCGGTAGCCGTTCTGCACCAGGAACTGTGCCGCCCCTTGGTTGGGGTTGGTTGCCACTGCCGCTGCGCGGTAGTCTGTTCCGGCGCGCAGCAGCAATATCGCCGCCATCAGGGCCGTCAGACCACGGGCATCCGGGCGGTGCAGGGGGGTGCAGTCCGCCAGCATGATTTCCAGCAGCGGTACAAATAAAATTGCCAGTGGCAGCAGGTAGCGGTCCGAATGGCCGCTGTTGGTCAGGCCGTACAGCAGTGCAAAGCAGACGGCCCCGGCCAGGAAAAATGCTCCCACCAGCCGGTGACCCAGCGGGTAGCGTGCTTTGCCGCGCACCAGCCAAACAGAAAACACAAAGCAGAAAAGGATCAACGCTGCAGCCGCCAGGTTAAACAGCGCGGCCAGAGAAAACACTTTGCCCTCCTGCCAGCCAAAGGAAGCCAGCAGCGCGTTGACAAACCATTGCAGGCGGTCCAGGTTCAGCCCGGTAAAGGCCACATACCCCTGGTCCTGGAAGTGATATTTTTCCGCCAGCACCTTTGCGTTGACCAGGTACCCCGCCAGCGCGGCAGCATCCGCCGCAACGGTGGGCACCAGCAACGCCCCGCCGGGGGTGCGCCAGGCATTGGCCAGCTTTTGGCGCAGGGTATCCGCAGGCGGAGCATCCAGCCAACAGAGCAGCGCTGCCGCCACGGTAAGCGGAATGTTCAAGATGAACAGCTGCCGTGGCCCGCCCAGTGCCGCCGCAAAGCTGAACAGCACCATGCCCGCCGCCGGAGCCAGCCGCCGCCCGCCGCGCAGAATGCGCACCGCACACCCCAGCACCACAAAGCTGATGGCAATGTGCGGAATATAGTAAAGGCCCTCCAGCACATACTGGCGGTACAGCGCGCCATAGGGCAGCACCAGCAACCCGGCCCCCAGCAGGCCGCTGTACTTGAGCTTTGCACTGCGCCCGAACCAGAACCACGCCGCGAGATACAAAAGGATCAGCACCACGCTGCCCACCACGCGCACAGTATGCCAGCTGGTGAACAGCCGGAACAGCGGTGCCATGACCAGCTGGGTGTTGAGCACCCGCAGCTCGGTGGAATAGTACCAGTTGGTGCTCATCACGCCGCCCTCCTGCGCCAGCAGGTTGGCAAGCAGTTGTTCGGACGCCATATCAGCGTCCAGCCGGTTGGGTGCCCAGCAGCACCAGTCCACCACCAGCAGGGCAAAGCAGACCGCCGCCCAGAGCAGCAGTATCATATAGGTGGTTCGTTTTTGTTTTGCGCCGTTTGTTTGCAGCTTTGGCAAGCGGCTCCCCTCCCCTTTTTGGGATAAACTTTATATTATTGTATCGCAAATGGGGCGGGGGTGCAACCACTCGGCGTTATCCTTCGTCCGCTGCGGGGTCCAGCTGGCCGGTGGTGCCCAGCTGGATGGCGGAGCCGCGCCGCACAGTGGTGCCTGCCCGCGGGTACTGGCTGACGACCCGCTCTCCCTGCCCCAGCACATCCGCAGTCAGGGTATACTCGTTCAGTTTTTGGGCCGCGGCGGGGGCTTTCCAGCCGGTCACATCGGGCACGGTGGTAAAATATTTTGCCTGTTCTGCTTCGGTATAGCTGGGCTGGATGCCTAAGCGCGGCAGGCTTTTTTGCAGCACCTCCGCCGCCACCGGGCCGGAAAGCGCGCCGCCGCTGGTGGTCCAGCTGTGGGGTTCATCCAGGCAGATAAGCACAGCAAGTTTTGGGTTTTCAATCGGCGCCACTGCCACAAAGCTGGCAATGCGGGCGCGCTCATTCTCGCTGTCCAGCTTTTGGCTGGTGCCGGTTTTGCCGCCCACACGGTAGCCCGCCACAGCACCGTTTTTGCCGGTGCCGGTGGTCACAACGCCCTCCATCAATTCGCGCATGACGGCGCTGGTTTCGGGCCGGATGACCTGCGCTTTTACGGTGGGCTCCACCTGCTGCACGGTATTGCGCTCAGCAGCGTGGATGGACTGCACCACATGGGGCTGCACCAGCTTGCCGCCGTTGACCACTGCGCAGACGGCTGTGATCATTTGCAGGTAGCTCACCTTGCTGCTTTGCCCGAAGGAGCAGGAAGCCAGCTCCACCGGGCCCATGCGGTCGGCGGTATAGTATTCGCTGCGCTTGATCTCGCCGGGCAGGTCGATACCGGTTGCGGCGCGCAGGCCAAAGGCGGCAAAGTAATCGCAAAAGTTCTGTTTGCCCAGCCGCGCCCCCACCTGGATAAAGCATGGGTTGCAGGATACCGCCAGCCCCTGGGCCAGGGTTTCACTGCCATGGATATGCCCGTTTGCGCAGCGGAAATTTGTGCCCGCCACATTGATCTTGCCCGCGCAGACAAAGCGGCTGTTCCGCGTGACCGCACCGGTATCCAGTGCCGCAGCGCAGGTGATGAGCTTGAACACACTGCCGGGTTCGTACAAATCGGAAATTGCCTTGTTGCGCCACTGGGCCTGCTGGGCGGTCTGCAACGCTTTGCTGCGTTCTTCCCCGCTCAGGGCGTTCACCTGCTGGCGGATGGTTTCATCCACAATGGTGCGCGGATCGTTGGGGTCGTAATCCGGCTTGGTGGACATGGCAAGGATCGCGCCGGTATCGACCTCCATCACAATGCCCACCGCACGGGCCGCCACATGATGCTCCGCCACGGCGGCACTGAGCGCACTTTCCAGATAGTGCTGAATGTCCGCCCGGATGGTCAGGGTGATATCATTTCCCGGCACGGCATCCTGCAGGGTACTGTAATGGGTGGGCATATCATACCCCCAGGCATTTTTTGCAGTCAGGATGGTTCCGTTCCGGCCGGTCAACTGGGCGTCATATTGCAGTTCCAGCCCCCAAAGGCCCTGATTATCCACATCGGTAAAGCCCAGCAGGCAGCCCATAAAGTTGCCCTGCGGGTAAACGCGCTTGGTATCCTGCAAAATCTGGATACCCTGCGCGTTGTTCTGCGTGCACCAGGCCCGCACGGCGTCCGCCAAATCGGCATCCACCCGGCGGCGGAGCAGGCAGTCATTGCTGGTGCGCTTGCTCAGCTTTTGCAGGGTAGCGTCATAATCAATATCCAAAATTTCGCTCAGCGCTTTGGCAGCGGGCTGCACCAGCTCATCCGCCAGTTCCCGCGGGGAGGCCCGGATGGTCCAGCAGGTTTTGCTGGCGGCCAGGGTAACGCCATCGGCGGAATAAATTTCGCCGCGGGCGGCGGGCAGCGTGGTATCCCGCAGCTGCTGGGCCGCGGCACGGTTGGCGTAACCGCTGGGGTCCAGTATTTGCAGGGTAAACAGCCGGGCCAGCAGCCCGCCAAAGCACAAAACCGCCACCAGCCCGGCCAGCACACGGGTGCGCCGCCGCATGTGGCGGTTCTGCGCAGGGTAAATGCTGCGCGGCGGGCGGTGGGTCTGTTTCATGGCGGTCTGCCTCCCCCTGTATTTTCTTCCACACACAAGCGTATGTGCTGGCGGGGCGGTTTATCCCGGTTTTGTGCGCCAGTATTGCAAGATTGTTTCCTTGCCGCACTGAAATTGCCCGGTGTTTAACGCTGGATTTTGCCATTAGTCGATATTTGTTTTTATCTTTTTCCTTTTCTTTCAGAACAAATTTCGCTCAAGCGCTGTTTTCATCGTTGCTTTTCGTTTCAGATACCCGTGCAAAATCCATTCTTTTTTTGCTTTTTGAAAACAAAATTGCTCATTTGCAAGGACAATATCGTTTCAATTCGCACAGATATTGCTTTTCTGCTTTTCTCGTCTTATAATGATAAACATGTAAATTCTTCGTAAAGCGAATAAGGAGTATCTGGAACGAATGAGCAACACAAAAAGCGCTGAATCCACCCTGTCGGAGCCGATTTTTAACCGCCAGGCATTGGTTCGGCTGATTTTGCCGCTGCTGGCGGAGCAGTTTTTGTCGGTATCCATGGGCATGGCGGATACCCTTATGGTATCCGGCGTTGGCGAAGCCGCTGTGTCCAGCGTGAGCCTGGTGGACAGCCTGAATATTTTGATCATCCAGATCCTGTCCGCCCTGGCAACCGGCGGCGCGGTCATCAGCAGCCAGTACCTTGGCCGGCGCGATGGTGAAAAAGCCGCCAAAAGCGCCGCACAGCTGTACACCGTTCTTGCGGTCAGCACCATCGCTGTCATGCTGGTCATTCTGGTGCTCAGCCGCCCCATCCTGCGCATTGTTTTCGGCCGCATTGATGACGATGTGATGAGCTTTTCACAGACCTACTTTTTGATCAGCGCCATCTCCTACCCCTTTATCGGTTTTTACAACGCCGGGGCCGCTTTGTTCCGTGCACAGGGCAACAGCCGCATTTCCATGCTGGCCAGCCTGGTCATGAACATCATCAATATCTGCTTCAACGCCCTGTTCATTTATGGGCTAGGCATGGGGGTACTGGGCGCTGCACTGGCCACCCTGTTGGGGCGCGTGTTTGCCGCGGCGTGGGTGTTCTGGCAGCAGCAGCAAATTGAAAACCCGCTCTGCATCCGCCATATTGCGGATATGAAGCCGGACGGCGACCTGATCCGCCGCATCCTTGGCATTGGCATTCCCTCCGGTTTGGAGAACGGCATGTTCCAGATTGGCAAGCTGTGCGTCAGCAGCTTGACTTCCACCCTGGGCACCTCCGCCATTGCGGCCAACGCGGTGGCCAACACCATCAGCGGCATTGCCAACATTCCCGGCAGCACCATGGGCCTTGCCATGATCCCCGTCGTCAGCCGCTGCCTTGGCGCAGGAGACAAAAAGCAGGCCAAGTATTACGCCAAGATGTTTATCCTGATGGCAATGTTCGGTTTGTTCTGCACCAACGCCTGCCTGTTTTTTACGATTCCTTACATTGCACGGCTGTTCAGCCTTTCGGATACTGCGCTCAACATGTGCGTTACCGTTATGCACTGGTTCTCTTTGTTCAGCGTTCTCTGCTGGGCTACCAGTTTTACGCTGCCCAACGCCCTGCGCAGCGGCGGCGATGCCCGCTACACCATGACGGTGAGCATTTTCAGCATGTGGCTGTTCCGCGTAATTTTGAGCTACATCTTCGTGCTCAAGCTCAACATGGGGCTGACCGGCGTGTGGTTCGGTATGTTCATTGACTGGATCTGCCGCAGCGTATTCTTCATGATCCGCTTTGTCAGCAACAAGTGGATGGACCACAACGTAATCTGATACTATTTCTGCTTTAAGTTTCCTTAGCTCACATTCTAAATAACATCAAAAAGCGGCGCAGAGCCGGGCGTTATCTTCTCCGGTTCTGCGCCGTTTTTTATTTTTATGTGATAATGAACGATTTACAGGATATCCCACTGCACGGGGGTCAGGAACAGCTTTTCCGCCTCGGCACGGTCGGTGGTCTGGCCCAGCACCCACATCAGTTTGACTGCGGTGGCTTCGGGGGTCATATCGTGCGCTTCCAGTACACCAGGCAGGGCTTTGGCCGCGCGGCCAACTTCGTACACGGCAAGGTCGCTGCCCTCATGCGGTACCTGGGTGGTGAACACAGCCAGATGCCCCGCGCCGCACCAGTCCCGCACGGCGGCAAACATGGCACCATCATCCCCGCCGGGCAGGCCGCCCACGCCAAAGCTTTCCAGCACCAGGGCGCGGTAACGGCCCTCTAACATGGGGATGATATCCGCCCGCATGCCCGGCACCAGCCGCAGCACAAACACATTGGGGTCCAGCGCGGTACTGAACACCGCATGGGTATACTCCGCCGGGCGCTGCAGGAACTGGATCAGGCGGCGGTCCCGGAACATGGCAGTTTCGGGATAATCAATGCTGGAAAACGCGTTAAAACTCTTGGTTCGGGTTTTGCGGGCGCGGGTGCCCAAAATCACCTGATTGTCAAACACGATCTGCACGCCCCAGGCATCCGGGTGGCAGGCATAGGCCACGGCGCGCCACAGGTTGTTGCGGGCATCCGTATCGCGGTTATAAATCGATTTCTGGCTGCCGGTCAGCACCACCGGCTTGGGGCTTTTCTGGATCATGTAGCTGAGCGCCGCGGCGGTATAGCCCATCGTGTCCGTGCCATGGGTGATGACAAAACCGTCATAGCGGTCATAGTTTTCCTGCACAGCGGCGGCAATGCCCTGCCACTGTTCGGGGCCCATGTTGGTGGAATCCAGGTTATACAGCTGGATGGCATCAATGCGGCAGAATTCCGCCAGTTCCGGCACGCAGGAAAGCAGCTCTTGCGAGGTGATAGCCGGGGCAAGCCCGCCCGCCGCCGTTGGGCGCGAAGCAATGGTGCCGCCGGTTGCAATCAGCAGGATCGTTCTCATAAATTAGAGTTCTCCTTTTATTTTTCACTGCACGGTGCCTTGGCGCAGGGGCGGGCACCCTTGTGCATAATATTCATAAGTGCGCTTATTATACCATCTGTGTGCGCGCAAGGCAAACATTTTTTACAGGGGTTGACAAGTCTGGTCTATTGTTATAGACTAGGTTTATAGCAATAGACCAAATGAGAGAAGGAGCACCCCGAAATGGAACAGGATTACCGCCTTGCGGAAGGCGAATACCGCTTTGCCTGCCTGGTGTGGGCCAACGAGCCGCTGGGCAGCGGCCAACTGGTAGCGCTGGCAAATGAAGCCCTTGGCTGGAAGAAAAGCACCACCTATACCGTGCTGAAAAAGCTATGTGAGCGCGGTATATTACACAATGCAAACGGCACCGTAACGGCACTGGTCAAACAGGCCCAGGTTCAACAGGAAGAAAGCGCCGCCGTCGTGCAAAAAAGCTTTGGCGGCAGCCTGCCCCGCTTTGTGGCCGCTTTTTTGAACACCAGCTCCATCAGCGAGGAAGAAGCCGCCGCCATCCGCGCCATGCTGGATGACGCCCGCCGCCAGGACAGCGATGCCTGAATGCTGCTTGCTTACTGCTTAACGGAAAGGAAAAACGCCATGATGTTCAGCATCCGTTCTTTTGTGCTGTATGCCGTTGGCACCAGTATGTGCGGCGGCCTGCTGGTACTGCTCTGCCTACCGTTGTGCGCGCTGCTGCGCAGGCTGCGGGCACCCAGCAAACTGCTGTGCCTGCTTTGGCTGGCGGTCGGGCTGCGGTTTCTGCTGCCGGGCGGCATCCCGGTATCCATCCGGCAGCCGGGCAGCGCGGCCCCCATTCAACAGGCTGGCGCCGTGGTTCAGGCGCTCACCGTGCCCGCGGAACTCCCGGCGCAGGCTTTGCCGGGCGCGGCAGGCAGTGCTCCCCTGCCCGGCAGCATGTTTAACATCTGGGTGGCACTGGCAGCGATCTGGGCTGCCGGGGTAGTGGTTTTACTGGTGCGTGCGGCGGCTGGCTATTGCCGCCTGCGCCGCATGGTGACCCTTGCCTGCAAAACGCCGGATGGCTGCTACACCTGCGCCGCGGTTGCCACGCCGTTCACACTTGGCGTGCTGCGCCCCCGCATTTATATGCCGCAAAGCCTGCAGGGTCCCCCACGCCGTGCGGTACTGCTGCATGAACGCACCCACATCCGCCGGGGTGACCCCATTACCAAGCCGCTGTACTATCTGGCCGCCTGCCTGCACTGGTGGAACCCGCTGGCGTGGCTGGCGTTCCGCCAATTTGAGCAATACATGGAACTTGCCTGTGACGAAGCCGCCATCGGCACCGCTCCCGCTGCCGAACGCGCGGATTACTGCGAAAGCATTCTGCGCTTTGCCACGGTGCGCCAGATGCCCGGTGCCCTCGCTTTTGGGCAGGGCCAGGTGGCCAAGCGGGTGGCCCACTTGCTGAAATACCGCAAACCCGCCCCGCTGTTGTTAGCCCTTGGCTGTGTGCTGGTTGCACTGGGCTGCGGTGCCTGCGCCCTGCGGCCCCAGGCGGAAACTACCGCGCCGCAGGCCGAACCCGTTTCCGCTGCGTCAGAGCCCACGCCGGAACCTGCCACTCCTGCTGATGATACGCTGACCAACAGCGCCGCGGAACCCACCGCACAGCCGGAGCAGCCCCAGGCCACGGCAGAGCCGCTGGTTTTTGGCTGGCCGGTGGCAGATTTCCATTACATTGCCCGCTTTGTATCAGACTGTCACCACGGAGCGGATTACAGCGCCACCAAAGGTACGCCGGTGCTGGCAGTGTATAACGGCACGGTGGCGGTTGCCAACAACCACTTCAGTTACGGCAATTATGTGGTGATCGACCACGGCACCCTGCCGGACGGCCACAGTTACCGCACGCTGTATGCCCACCTGGATACCCTGAGCGTGGCAGCTGGCGATACAGTGACCCAGGGCCAGCAGCTTGGCACGGTGGGTTCCACCGGCAAATCAACCGGCAACCACCTGCACCTGGAGCTGTTTGTGGATGGAGCCTTGACCGATACCCGCACAATGATTCCTTACGATAACACTACCTCCCCGGACCTGCATTTGACCACCACGCTGGATTTTATCTGCCCGTTACAAGACTACACGGCAATTTCTGCCCCCTTCCGCACCGATGATTCTGACACACCGCCGCACCTGGGTGTGGATTTTGCCGCCGCGGGCGGCACACCGGTCCAGGCTGCGCAGAGCGGCGTTATAACCCAGGCAGGCTGGGATGATGACCACGGTTACTTTGTAACCATCTACCACGGTGCGGACGCTGCTGCCAACGATGACGGCGTTTACCCTGCCAACTATGCCACCAGCTATGCTCACCTGCAAAGCAAGCCCGCCGTGCAGGTGGGGCAGCGGGTCGCGCAGGGGGATGTGATCGGCTATGTGGGCAGCACAGGCAGTTCCACCGGCAACCACCTGCACTTCCAGCTGCTGGTAAACGGCACCCCCGTTGACCCGCTGGCCATGCTGCCGCAATAAGGGAAACCAAATGGAACTGAAAACATTCTATGTACGGGCTGCTGCAGCTGCGGCGGCAGCCCTGCTTTTTTTGTACCCATTCCCCGCCCATGCAGCGGATTCCACTGCCTTGCAGGGCCAGGTGAGCGCGGCGCAGCGCGAATATGAAAGCGCCGCCAGCACACTGGACAGCATGCAGCAGCAAGCCAGTGACACCCGCCAGCAGGTCAACGACTTACAAAGCCAAACCGACGCACTGCGCGGCCAACTGGGCAACATTGTGGCCCAGCTGGAGCAAAGCCGCACCGAGCTGGCCGAAGCTCAGAACCAAGCAACCGCTGCGGCCAAGGCGCTGGAAGAAAAGCAGGCTGCGTTCAGCGCCCGATATGACAGTTGCAAGCAGCAGCTGACCGCCATGCAGCTGCTGAACGAAGGCGGGGGAATCAGCCTGTTGATGCAGGCGGATGATTTGTACGAACTGCTGACCTTTTGGCAGGTGCTGAACGATTTGACCGAGCACAATAAACGGCTGCTGGACGAGTTGGATGCGGAAGCTCAGGCTCTGGACACCCAATGCCAGCAGGCCGAAGCCGCTGCAACGCAGGCCGAACAGGCCGCCCAAGCCCTGCAGGCGCGCCAGGATGAACTGACCCAGACGCAGATCCAGCTGGAACAGGCCTTGCAGCAGGCCAGCACGGAACTGGACAGCCAGCAGGCCGCCGCCGAAGCCCAGGCCGCCGTGACCGAAGAAAAACGCAAGGCCTATGAACAGGCCACCGCCGCGCTGGATGCCTACTTAAAAGCGCAGAGCCAGAAATACCAGGATCCCGCCCGCCATTGCAGTTTGGATTTCACCTGTCCCCTGCCCAGCGTGGGGCGCATCAGCACCTACTTTGGGGAGCCGGATGCTGTATACAACAAGCCGCACACAGGGGCCGACATGCCCGCCGCCAGCGGCACCCTCATTTACGCCGTGGCAGATGGCGTGGTCAGCGCGGCATCCGCCCGGCCCAGTTATGGCAACTGTGTGCAGATCGACCACGGCACCGCGGATGACGGCAGCAGCTATGCCACCCTGTATGCGCACATGTCCAGCTTTTGCGTCAGTGCGGGGCAGACGGTGCATAAGGGCGATGTGATCGGCTATGTGGGCAACACCGGGGATGTGCGCGGTACCAACGGCGGCTACCACCTGCATTTGGAGCTGCGCATCAACGGCACCCGCACCGACCCGCTGCAATACATCCCGCACTGAACGGTGAATGTCGATTGACCGGCTAACGTACAAAACAAACAAACTATGGCTGAACTGCAACACAAAACACCACGCAAACCCCGCCGCACCAACCTGCGCCGGCTGCCCGGCTGGCACAGAACTGGCGAGATTTTTTATGCTGTCGGCTTTTTAACAGAATATTGGCTCATCTGCCTGGGCCGCAAGGCTGCCGCCGCGGCGCACGCTGCGCGGGATGCTGCGCTTTATCTTATCTGGCTGCTGCTTACCCCGGTGTTGGAGCTGGGGCAGGCATTCTGCACCGCGCTGGCCGGGCCGCACCCGCTGCGGCAGCTGGTGCCATGGCTTGCCCCCTGCGCCGCCGGGGTGATACTTTGGGCTGTGGTTGCCCATGGGCTGAACCTGCACTTTACCCTGCAGGTGGAAGTAAACGGCACCGTGGTTGGCAGCGTTGCCACCGAGCAGAACTTTGATACCGCCCGCGCAGACCTCCAGGCCCGCCTTGCCGCCGCACGGCAGCTGGCGGATTCCGATACCGCCGCCCTGCCGGTGCTGGAGCCAACCTATACCCTGCACATCGGCGGTACCCCCATGACGGAATTGCAGCTGACGGATGCTATTCTGCGCGCCAGCGGCAGCTCCATTGTGGAAGGCACCGCAGTGTATCTGGATGGCAGCCTTGCTTTTGTTACGGTAGAGGGCGACCACCTGCGCTGCTTTTTTAACCAGCTGCAGCGGCCCTGGCGCGCCCCTAGGCAAAGCAATGTGCGCACCGCATTTCTGCACGAGATCCGCCTGGTGGATGGCATCTATCTGGCGGGTTCGGTGCAGCCTTATCATGAAATCATACAAACCTTGCAAAGCCGTGATTTATTGCAGGTCAAAACTGTGTACACCCGCGTGTATCAGGAGCCGATTCCCTATGACCAGCAGACGGTGGAACGCAGCGACCTTGGCTTTGGCGTGGTGGAAACCATCCAGCAGGGTGTTGACGGCACCCAGCAGCTGACCGAGGAGATCACCTATGTGAACGGTGTGCAAACTGCCGCCGAGGTAGTACATATTGATATATTGACCCCCGCAGTGCCGGAGATCACTGCCCGCGGCACCCATCTTGCGCCGGGCATGACAGCGGAGCTGGACGGGTACACCTTCATCTGGCCGGTGCCGCAGTACAAGCATGTAAGCCGCTGGATGGGCGGCAGCGACAACCACAAGGGCGCGGATATTGCCGCGCCGCGCGGCACCCCCATCATTGCCTCAGCAAGCGGCACGGTGGTAACGGCCACTTACCACAACAGCGTTTTCAGCTATGGCAACTATGTCATTCTGGACCACGGGGATGGCTACCGAACCTTGTATGCCCACATGAGCGCTTTTGCCGTCAAGCAGGGCGATGTGGTGCAGCAGGGCCAAATAATTGGCTATGTGGGGGATACCGGGTATTCTTTCGGCTGTCACTGCCACTTTGAAATGTTTGGTCCCGGCGGGCGGTTCAGCGCGCAGCTGCTGTTCCCCACTTTATAGTGCAGCAGCTTTCCATTTTTATAAGACAACACCGCACAATTCCCGCCTTACGGCTTAAGCACCGCTCCGACGGCTGCGGCA
>OHUU01000326.1_pt1 | contig 17921 bp, 17 predicted proteins | sample 1579271 | NCBI WGS metagenome assembly OHUU01 (sample SAMEA3882556, study PRJEB24775) | human gut metagenome | biome: human-associated habitat; feature: intestine environment; material: feces | place: Netherlands | collected 2009/2010 | reverse complement strand
TAAGATGTTACGAGTTGTCTCTTAGAAGAGCAGATGCAGAGATGATTGAGGTAGAATAATTTTTTTTACCTAAAGGTTAGCTTATACTAATAAAAATGAGCATAAGCGATTAAAAATCAGCCGTGACAAATCAAAGTAGCATTTGCAAAATAGTAAAAAAGGCGAGAAAACAGGAGGTTTGTAATGTCAATTAAGATTGCATTAGCAGGTAATCCCAACTGTGGTAAAACAACACTTTTTAATGCGCTGACAGGATCCAATCAGTTTGTAGGAAACTGGCCAGGTGTTACAGTTGAGAAGAAGGAAGGTAAGTTAAAGTGGGATAAGGAAGCTACAATTATGGATCTTCCGGGTATTTATTCATTATCCCCTTATACACTTGAGGAAGTTGTAGCAAGAAATTATCTGATCGGTGAGCATCCAGACGCAATCATCAATATCATTGATGGTACGAACCTGGAGCGTAACCTGTATCTGTCTACACAGATCATCGAGCTTGGCATCCCGGTTGTTATGGCTGTCAACATGATGGATATTGTAAAGAAAAATGGCGATGAACTGCTGTCCGGCAGCTTTGTGGTGTCCGGCAGCTGTCTGGCACAGCTGACAAAAGTTGGGGAAGAGTCTTATATATCAAAACTTACCCACCGTGCAACACAGACGAAAGAGGGAGAACAGTCAGAGATGATCCGCTCTTTGAACCGGCTGGTGCAGGCAGTCGGTATTGTGATCATTCCCATTGGTGTGGTTCTTTTTATACAGCAGTTTGTATATGCGGGAACCCCTTTGCGGGACAGTGTGACAAGTATGGTCGCAGCGATCATTGGAATGATACCGGAGGGACTTTATCTGTTAGCGAGCGTTGCCATGGCGGTAAGTGCCATGCGTCTGGCAAAGCAGCAGGTTTTGATCCATGATATGAAATGTATTGAAACGTTAGCCCGCGTAGATGTACTTTGTGTGGACAAGACAGGAACAATTACAGTGCCGGAGATGGAAGTGGATCAGTTTATTCTTGCAGAAGACCTGACGAAAAGAGTTTATGAGAAAGACGGTGATACGAAAGTATATGTCGATGTAAAGTGCGGTGAGGAACAGGAACAAAAACATGCGCAGATAAAGGGCATGATCGGTGAGTTTGCGGCAGACATGGATGCCGATAATGCAACAATGGAGGCATTAAAGACATATTTTAAGCCGGATACTTTAACAAAGATAAAGAAAGCAGAAAAGGTATTTGCATTTTCATCAAAGACAAAGTACAGTGGAATCATTTCAGAGGGAAAAAGTTATGTGATCGGGGCACCTGAATTTGTGCTTCGGGAGGATTATGCAGAGTACAAAGACCGAATAGAAGCGTATAGTGAGAAAGGGTATCGTGTCCTTGTGTATGGCAGATATGAGGGAATTTTAGACGGACAGCAGCTTACGGAAAAAGTATTACCGATCGCGTTTATCATGCTGACAAATGCGATACGGGAAGGAGCAAAGGAAACCTTTTCCTATTTTACAGAGCGTGGTGTGGAGATCAAGGTTATCTCCGGGGATAATCCTAAGACTGTTGCTGAAATTGCGGAAAAAGCGGGAATCTGTGGCGCAGATAACTATGTGGATGCATCCACGTTGACAACAGATGAGAGTATCGCACAGGCTGTAGCAAAATATCAGATTTTTGGCAGGGTGACACCTGATCAGAAGTTAAAGTTTGTGGAAGCGCTGAAAGCACAGGGAAGAACGGTTGCCATGACGGGTGACGGTGTCAATGATGTGCTGGCATTAAAAGATGCGGACTGCAGTATCGCAATGGCATCGGGAAGCGAGGCAGCATCGCAGGTGGCACAGCTTGTTCTTTTGGACAATGATTTTTCAAGGATGCCGTCGGTGGTGATGGAAGGGCGTAGAGTGGTAAACAATATCCAGCGCTCGGCAAGCTTATATCTGGTCAAAAATATTTTTTCCATGCTGCTTGCAGTATTTTCCATGATCTCTATGATCAATTATCCACTGGAACCGTCACAGATTTCATTGATCAGTATGTTTACGATTGGAATTCCGTCTTTTGTGCTTGCATTAGAGCCAAACAAAGACCGCATACAGGGACATTTTATGACAAATGTGTTGTTGAAGGCATTGCCTGCCGGACTTACCGATTTTTTTGCTGTCAGCAGTCTGGTATTGTTTTGTCAGGTATTTGGTGTGAACGAAGAGGACATTTCGACATCCTGTACGATACTTGTTGCTATTGTTGGATTTATGATCTTATATCAGATCGCAAAACCGATGACGGCCGGACACCGGGTACTGATGGTTGGAATGGTCGCCGGCTGGCTGTTCTGCATGATATTTGTCAGCCACTTATTTGCAATCAGGGATATCTCAGGGCAGTGTATGATGCTGACTGCGGTATTTACGGTTGCAGCGGAGTCCATTCTGCGGTATCTGTCGAAATTTGTGGAGTGGATGCGGGAAAGTCTTTTAGTGTTAAAAAAGAAAATACATCAGGCAACAGCATGAAAGAGGACAGGTATTCGGTAAGGATAAAAACCGGATAAAAAAACAGCCGCTCCGTTTTTAAAGCAGAGCGGCTGTTTAGCAATCAATTTTTGTGAAAATGAAATGTTGTAGTTATTCCAGATTAAGGTGTTTTTTGATGATAACCATGCACACGATATAGAAAACAACACATTCGATGATCGAAAAGAGCGATCCGGAAAACAGCATAGAGGAAACAGTTGTGCTGAATGTAACGTTTTCAGTGGCATTATAAGTTACAACATTGACGTTGTTCATGACACCAAAATATCCGGTAAGTACCAGGATGATCGAGGATACAATCTGACCTGACATGTAAAAGACGATTCCGGCACCGATGGAAGCTCCTACTTTATGTTTTGTAAAGAGCTGACCGATAGAACCGCTTGCAAATACCATCAAAAGGTACTGTAGGCAGGATAAGATCATGGCAAAAATCATATAAATGCTAAACGTATGGAGAGACATGCCAAACAGATTCTGGAAATCTACCATGAGCATATCAAAATCTGCATCAAAGGAAAATCCTCTGTTTGCCGCACAGCCCAGGGCGAAGATCGATACAAACATAATGATCAGGGAGAGCATCAGCCAGCATAGGGAAACGAGCAGTTTTACATTAAAAATTGACATCTGGCCAACCGGCAGTGTGTGTGTCAGGTATCCCTGATCAGAATACATTGTCTTATAAAAATGTACACACATATATACATAGCTTACCACGAAAAGTGCAAATACGCCGAGTACATAAAATACCATAGCTGCTGTAAAGAAGATCTCCTGTAACTGGTTTTCTGTGCCGGCAGGATCACTGTCACCGTACATGGCAATACAGCCAAGGATGGTAACAAACGCCATAACGCCATAGATGATGAACATTAACTTGTATGTGTTTTTAAATTCGTATTTAAATAATTTTCCTAACATCTGAATACCTCCCGGAACAGTGCATCGACGGATTTCCCCTCCTCGGCGCGGATATCGTCCACAGAGGATGAGAGACGGATCTGTCCGTTCTGAATAAAAATAACCTGGTCTAAAATGTTTTCGATATCTGCAATCAGGTGCGTTGAAATCAGGATGGAAGCGGACGGATCGTAATTGGTTAAGATCACGTCTAAAATGTAATCTCTCGCAGCGGGATCGACACCTGCGATCGGCTCATCTAAAATATATAATTCTGCTTTGCGGCTCATGACGAGGATAAGCTGCACTTTTTCTTTCGTTCCCTTTGACATGCTTTTTAGAGAATCATTTGGATTGATATTTAGTTTTTGCAGCATATCATAGGCGCGTTCGCTGTCGAAATCTTCATAAAAGTCCTGAAAGAAGGCGATGATCTCTTTCACACGCTGGTTCATATTCAGATAACTATGATCCGGCAGATAGGAAATGTGGCGTTTGCTCTCGACACCGATCGGATTTTCTTTGTAATAAAGGGTGCCGGAGGTCGGGGTTAAAAGTCCGTTGATCATTTTGATCAGTGTTGTCTTTCCGCTGCCGTTTGGACCGAGCAGACCAATGATATGTCCGCTCTCAATCGAAAGATCAATGTGGTCGATCGCTGTTTTTCCACTGAAACTTTTGGTGAGATCTTTGCATTCAAGTAATGTGCCCATCATTTTTCTCCTTTCATGGTCTGACCGATCATAGCCAGAATCTCATTTTCCTGAAAGCCGAGCTGCTGCATAAATGAGAGCAGTTCTGTAATTTTATCTTTTGCAAGTGTTGATTTTAATTCATCGATCATGGAAGTGTCCTCCGTAATAAATCGTCCGGTTGTCCGCTGTGAGAAAACAAGACCGGTTCGTTCAAGTTCTGTGAAAGCTTTCTGCATCGTGTTTGGATTTACCGCTGCCTCGGCGGCAAGGTCACGGACAGAAGGCAGTTTGTCTCCGGGTTTATATTTGCCCGAAATGATATCCATTTCGATCCGTTCGACGATCTGTATAAAAATAGGACGGTCGGAATTAAGGTTCCATGCCATTGTATCACCTCGTTTCTTTGTACTAGTGAAATAATACAATAATACAAGAAAAGTGTCAAGAGATTTTTTTGTAAAGTATTCTGATTTTATGACGATATAAATTACATAACAGGAGAAAGCTAAGGATGGCGTCTGATTTTCAAGGAATGAAATACCCGGAAAAACAGGCACCATTTTGTTATATGGATGAAAAATCAGCTGTATAACGGGAAGAACTTAACTGTTGTCATAAAATGAGTTGTGAAATGGGGAAAATGAGTATGAGAGTTGGGAACAGACTAAACAGCACCATTGTGCGTGCGCGGATGAAACGTATTGCAAAGACGAAGACATTTACGACAAAACAGCAGAGAACACAAAAGAGCACTTCCGGGAGTTCCGGACAGTCGATCAGTCAGCTTCTTTCAAAATTAAATGCAAACAGTGGAAAGACGTCATCTGCGGAGCAGTTACTTGCAAACCGGACGAAGACGCTTTTGTACAGTGGTATGGAGACGGCTGCGGAACGTGTGGAAAAACGGTTGGGAAAGTTTTTAAAAACGGATGGTACTTCCGTATTTGACGAGGAAGATGAGACAAAGCTGAAGGAAAATGTGGCGGATAATATAGAGTCGTTTGTGAATGACTATAATTATCTGATGAAGCGTCTCGCACAGTCCGGCGATATTGTTGATTCAAATTATGCCAAAAAACTGAAAAATTATGCAAATGCGGAAAACAAGGAACTCCGTGAGATCGGAATTACGATAAAAGGTGACGGGACATTAGAACTGGACGAAAACAAATTAAAGGCAGCCGATATCAGCCAGGTAAAGAAACTGTTTACCGGTGAAGATGGATTTGCCAAAAAGGTGTCGAATCTGTCAGGCCAGATCGGCAAATATGCAAAAGAAAAGGTGACGGAACTCGAGAAATCAAGTGCGCAGGCGAGCAGCAACTATAACCGCTATGCACGCTACGCAAATAATTCACAGAGTTATAACAGCAGTTATTATAACAATAGCTATTATAACAGTAAGGCATAATGACAGATCAGTTTTACGGTGAAGAATCGATCAAAATAAAGCAGACGGCAAAGACAGGCTGGGTACAGTCCGAATTCAGGAAACAGGAAAAATACCGTAGAAATTATTATGGTACAATTTTTCTTGAAATCCTGTTAGAAAAAATGCAGCGGAAAGAGGATGTCCTCTACATTGAGTCAGTCAGGGCACCGCGGGTTGTGCGGGTGAAGCGGAGAAAAAAAGAGCTGAATCCCCAAAATCGCAACGTGGTGGAAAAGCAAAATGAGCCTGTCGCAAAAGCCTGTGATGAGCACAGGCCAAAAGAACCGGCTGCATCCGGGGGGCGGTCTGTGCAGTCCGTACAGAATGTGCAGGATATGCCGGTCATGCCGGAAATAAGACTGTCCAATGAACCGGCGGAGCGGCTACAGAAGGGGCGTTCGGGACTTGGGATAAATGTTGAAATGCCGCCTGAAAGTCGGAACGTGGGCAATAGTCAGGGTGGAAACCAATATTCTATGGAGCATTCTATGAGATCTTCCATGGAAGTCTTCAAAGAATATTCCATGAATGTTTCAAAAACCGGGATGGCTTCGATTTCTGGAGAAACGATCCTTGTGTGGGCGTCGGGAGATATTTTAGAACTGTCTGTGATGTCGGAGCTGCCGGAAATATCGGGAAATTATAATGCACGGGCGTGCATGGTGTAATGTTGCCGGTCACACAACAGGTGTGTACAGCAGTGTAAAAAAGAGGCGGTGTTCAAGTCGGACACTGTCTTTCTTTAAAAATCGGACTTCTTTTTTGTGCAGTCTGCACAAGAAATTTCAAATCAGTTGCATACGAAGAATGACGTATGCTAAGATAAATCAAAGCATATTTCTACCATGTGAACAGCGTTATTCAGACAGTTGCATTTGCTTCACATGACCATAAGGATGACACATCCGTCTACATTTCAAAAAACATTTCAGAAATCTATGCTTTTTATTCACAAAAATGAAAAGCAGGAGATCTGGATGAGCCTCCTGCACATAGGAGGAACTGAATATGAAGAAGGGTATACAGGTATCAGAAAAGATACCAACAGCCAACCGTCAGTACAAAGACACCGTATTCCGCATGTTGTTTTCAGAGAAAGAGAACCTTTTATCTTTGTACAATGCAGTAACCGGGAAAGCTTATCAGAACGCAGATGATCTGAAAATCGTCACGCTGGAAAATGCAATCTACATGGGGATGAAAAACGACCTGGCGTTTATGTTAGAGACGAATATTTATCTCTACGAGCACCAGTCCACGTTAAATCCTAACATACCGCTGCGGGATCTGATTTACATAGGAATCGAATATCAGCAGTATGTTGATGATAAGTCCTTGTATTCGTCCCGGTTGCAGAAGATACCGGCACCGAAATTTATGGTATTTTATAATGGAACGGATGCAGTGGATGACCGGGTAGAGCTTCGCCTTTCAAACGCTTATGAGCATCTGGCTGGTGAGCCGGATCTGGAGTTAAAAGTCCTGATGTTAAATGTCAATGAAGGACATAACAAAGAGCTGATGGAGCAGTGTCAGACATTGAAGGAATATGCCATTTATGTAGCGAGAGTCCGCAAATATACATCAGAAATGAACTTAAACGATGCAGTTGCACGGGCAATCGATGAATGTATCAAAGAAGGAATTTTGGTGGAATTTCTTCGGAAGAATCGTTCGGAGGTAAAGATGGTGAGTATTTTGGAATATGATAAAGAGTGGGAAGAGAAGAAACTCCGAAAGGCAGAGTATGAGGCTGGCAAAAGTGACGGAATCGAGATCGCAGAAGAGAGAATGATCCATAATATGATTAAGCTGGATTTCCCAATAGAAAAAATTGCAGAAGTAACTGGAAAATCGCCATTGGAAATAGAACAATATTTACAATCGAACAGACAATAAATATTTTAAAAAGATTACGGAAACTGTTGATAAAACTATATAAAAAAATAATGAAATGAACAGTAAATAATAAAATCCTCTGTAAACAGAAAAACAGGTGGCAAATAGCACCTGACTGTTTGCAGAGGATTTTATTATTACTATTTACCAATAAAAATTTATCGTAAAACAATAAAAATATATTGCAAAAGCAAGATATATGTGTATAATAAAGGAAAACAATAAAACCAGAAAGAAAAATCTGGAATCAAAAACAAACTCAAAGAAAAGTGAATCAGATCAGGAGGAGAATCATTTATGCAGCAAAAAGAAATTTCACGGTGGCTAAAAGCAATCACGATTGTACTGGCGCTGATGGGGGCGGTGTTCTTTCTATATATTATGCCGGTACTTGCAATGTCATGGAGGGACGCGGATGAATCACTGGCGTATCTTTTTATGCCGGGGCTGTTGTACGGCTGGTGCATTGCGGTGATCTGTTATGCGATCCTGTACCAGTTCTGGAAAGTATGTGTGCAGATCGGAAAAGACAATTCATTCTCAAAAGAAAATGCAAAATGTTTTCGAAATATCAGTCACTTCGCATTGCTGCTCGCAGTTGTGTGGTTTGCGGGAATTGTTTTTCTGGCAATCTTAGCGGTCAGGCAGCCCGGAATCAGTATTTTTATGATCACCGCAGTTTTGCTTTCGGTCATGATATCTGTTTTGGCAGCGGCATTATCACATCTGATACTGAAGGCCTACGAATTAAAACAGGAAAATGAACTTACGATATAAGGAGAGACAAATGGCGATTATCATAAATATAGATGTAATGCTTGCAAAGCGGAAAATGAGTGTAACTGAACTCTCGGAAAAAGTAGGTATTACAATGGCAAATATTTCCATACTAAAAAATGGAAAGGCAAAAGCAATCAAAGTAGACACATTAAACAAGATCTGCCGGGCGTTGGACTGCCAGCCGGGAGATATTTTAGAATATGTTCCATCGGATGATGAAATTTAATATATTGCACGGAATGAAGCAGGAATATGACAGTTTATGAAAAACTGAAGCAGGAACAGGACAGCTTATTGGAAAAGGAAGGGAGCATGAAAATGGATCAGAATCTTACAGTCAGTTACGAGGAGCAGAAAGCGCAGTGGCAGGAAAGAAAAAAACAGCAGCAGAAAGAAAATGCGGGGATTTTTAAAAAACTTGCGCCGACAAGCCTCATTTACGCACTGATCTATACAGTCTGTATTTACAAAAATATGACAGGTGCCGCAGTACTTCTGTGGGTGGTGGCAACGATCGGATATATCTGTTACATCGTTAAAACGGTAAAGGAAAGAAAAGTTTTTAAAACAACAATAATTTTTGCTGTGTATATGCTGATCCTTGCGGTCAGTACATTTACAACCGGAAATGAGTGGATCATCTGGATGAATTATTGCTGGATATTTGCATTCACGGTGTGTTTCCTGATACGAAATATGGCAGATGAAAACGAATGGAATTTCTGGGATTACCTGTGCGGTGGAGTAAATGCTGTATTTGGAGCAATTGGCAGCATTGCAAGACCATTTGGCGATGGAAACGATTTTGCACGTTTGCGGGAGAAAAAAGAAAATGGCAAAGCGCGTGAGATCCTGATCGGAATTGCAGTAGCGATACCGGTGGTTCTTCTGATCGGTGGATTGTTAATGTCGGCGGATCTGGTATTTTCAAATATGATTGCAAAAGTTTTCGAAGGAATCAGGATACCGGCAAACCTGGCAGGGATTTGTTTCATGTTATGTTTTGGTTTTATTTCATCTTACTGTGGAGTCAGATATACAGCATACAGAAAAGACCGGCAGGACAGGGAAGTAAAAATTCTTACAGAGACGACAGCAATGTTTACGGTTTCGGTCTTAGTGGCGGTATTATATGTGATATTCTGTGGTATACAGATCATATATCTGTTTGGCGGTGGCGGGGAGCTGCCGGCAGGAGTGACCTATGCCGAATATGCAAGGCAGGGATTTTTCCAGCTCCTTGTGGTGTGTATTTTAAATCTGGGGGCGGTTCTTACAATGGAGCATTTCTTTCAGAGGAACAGGGCGGTCGATGCCGTTCTGACGGTGATCTCTGTATGTACGATCATTATGACAGCATCGAGCGGGTGGAGAATGATCCTGTATATCCGGGCATACCAGCTCACATTTTTGCGTGTTGTGGTACTTGTGGCACTGGCAGTGATCACGCTTCTGATGGCAGGGACGATCTGTTATATCTGGAACCGCAGGTTCCCGTTGTTTCAGTATGGAATGGCGGTTGTGTGCGTCAGTTATGTCCTGTTTGCCTTTGCACATGTAGATGCGGGGATTGCCGCCTATGATCTGGCGCAGATCGAAAATGGAAATACTGCGGGCGATTACAGTTATCTCTCCTGTTTATCAACGGATGCGGCACCAGTGATCGCTGAGTACTTAAAAGAACATCCGGACAAGAGTTATTACGGGGATGGAATATATAACTGGAAGTGGGAATATATGCAGGAAAATGACAGGATGAACCAGCCTGTGACGCTCCGGACATTTAATCTGTCTTATCTGCGTGCAAAAAGAATATTTTCAGAAAAATAGGTCATAAGTATCGATTTATTGTCATAAAAATAATATTTATTTACAAATGATCTCCGGTTTTGTATAATGAAACAAAGATGTTGTGAAAATTTATGATGAGGAGAACAAAAGATGAAAGGAAAACAGCTGGAAAGATAATTGCACTGTTTGCCGTGGCGGGAATGCTCGCCGGGTGTGGTGGAAAAACAGGTACTACGCCGGATGATTATGCGACAAACGATGGCTATATTACAACGGAAACCGCCGGGAACAGTACAGGCGGTGCACAGTCGGATACCACATCGGGCACGGCAGGGATTTCGAAAGAAAATATAAAAGTCGGCGTGCTTTATATTTCAGATCCGGATGAGGGAAGCGGATATTCTTACACGCATGATCTGGGAATTGTGGGAATGCAGGAAAATCTGGGTTTAAGCGATGATCAGATTGAGAGAAAGATCGTGGATGACTCTGACGCAAAGGCGACGGAGGAAGCAATCGAAGCATGTATTTCGGATGGGTGCAATATTATTTTTACAACCAGCTGGGGGTATATGGAAACAACAGCAGAGATGGCTGAGAAATATCCGGATATTTACTTTTCCCATGGAACCGGTTATATGTCAAATGGAAAGAACTTCAACAATTATTTTGGTCGTATTTACCAGGTAAGGTATTTAAGCGGTATCGTGGCTGGCATGAATACAAAGTCGGATAAGGTCGGCTATGTTGCAGCGCAGGATTCTTCCAATTCGGAGGTGACAGGTGGAATTGATGCATTTGCGATCGGCGTTGCAGCTGTTAACCCGGAGGCAAAGATCTATGTGGCAGTCACAAACAGCTGGGATGATCCGGATAAGGAAAAAGCAGCATCGGAACAGCTGTTGGATATGGGCTGTGATGTGATGGCACAGCATTGTGATACGCCGTATCCGCAGACACTCGCACAGGAACGTGGTGTATATGGTATCGGCTATAACTCAGATATGAGCAAGGAAACACCGGATGCCTGTCTGACGAGTGTTATCTGGAACTGGAGTGCATACTATACTTCGGCAGTTAAGAGTATTATCAATGGAACCTGGGATGGATCAAACTATTATGGAGGTATGGCAGAGGGGCTGGTACAGCTGACGAATCTGGCATCTTTTGCGGCAGAGGGTACGCAGGAGAAGGTGGATGAAGCGACTGCAGAAATTTTAAGTGGCAGCAATAATGTTTTTGACGGAGTGATGGAGACAAATACAGGGGAGACGGTTGGAACAGAGAATGGAACCTTAGATGATGCAACGATTACCGGCGGCATTGACTGGTATTATAAAAACGTTGTGATTGTGGACTAGGGGGAGAATGAGATGATGAAATTGACGATTCGAAAAAAAGTTTTATTCTGTTCTTTGATACCGCTGCTTCTGTTAGGAGGAATTATCCTTCTGATCGCGTCCACGATCGTAAAGGGTGCAATTATCGATCAGGTGGAAAATTCATTAAAAGGAACTGCAATCGCGACGCAGGCAGCTTATGACCAGAATGCAGGTACCTATTTGCAGACGGAAAATGGTGATATCTGGAAAGGAAGTTATAACATTTCACAGTCAGAGAATCTGGTGGATACCATCAAACAGGAGTCTGGGATGGAGGTGACATTTTTCTATGGATCACAGAGAATCATGACTTCTGCAGTCGACAAAAATGGTGACAGGATTCTGGGAAGTCCGGCGGGTGACAAGGTTGTTGAAAAGGTATTAAATGGTGGTGAGGGATATTTCAGTGATAATGTATCCATGGATGGCATCATATATTATGGCTATTATGTTCCGGTATACCAGAAAGGTGATAATACAACTCCGATTGGAATGGTGTTTGCCGGAGCAGAAAAGCAGGAAATCTCGCATAGTGTGATACAGATCATTAATACGATCGTAGCCATCGTGCTAGTGGTACTTGTGATATGTATTATTATTGTAGAGATCAGTGCAACTTCGATCACGCGCGCATTAAAGAAAGGAATTGCAAATGTGCAGGAAGTGTCTGCAGGACATCTCGATGTAGAGTTTGACAGGAAAATCTTAGAGCGGAAAGATGAAGTCGGGGATCTGACCAAAGCGATACAGCATTTACAGAAAGAACTGCAAAAGATCATTAAGGGAATCAAGGAAAGTACCGATATGCTGATGGAAGCATCCAATACTTTAGAGGATACATCCCATCAGACTTACGATGGAATGCGTGAGGTGGAGGCAACGGTAGATTCTATTACAACCGGGGCAAATTTACAGGCAGAGGATGCAAAAAAAGCTTCTGACAATGTAAAATATATGGGAAATCTGATCATTGAGACCGGCAGGGCAGCAGATGAACTGAATGAAAGTGCAGATCAGATGAAACAGTCCAGTGATGCGGCTGTTGTTACGATCGATGAACTAAAACGAATCAGCGAAGAAGTAAAGGCAGCTGTTGCAACGATCGCGGAACAGACGAAACAGACAAATATTTCAGCACAGAGTATTCAGAAGGCATCGCAGTTTATTTCTGAAATTGCATCCCAGACGAATCTTCTTTCTTTAAATGCCAGCATTGAAGCCGCACGTGCAGGTGAGGCGGGAAAGGGTTTTGCGGTTGTGGCATCTGAGATACAGAAGCTTGCAGAACAGTCTGATACGGCGAGTGGCAATATCGGCGAAATCGTAAATACACTGATCGGAAACTCCCAGCGTGTGGTTGAGACAATGGGCAAGACACAGGAGATCATTGAAAAACAGAATATGCATATCGAGAGTACGGAGCAGATGGTAAATGGTGTTATGGGTGAGATCGACGCATCTATTGAACGAATTCGCCAGATTGAAACACGTACAAAGAAATTAGAGAGTGCAAGAACAGAGATCATAGATGTCATTGATTCTTTGTCAGAGATTGCACAGCAGAATGTGGAAGGAACCACGCAGACAAGTTCATCCATCACAGAGATTACGGACAGTTTTCAGAATATCAAGGATTCTACCGAAAATCTGCGTAATATGGCGGATATGCTTGCACACAATATCAGACATTTTGATATATGATAAAAATATGGCCTTAAGCTGCAGAATATGGAGACAAAACAGATGGAAGTGCTTGCTGTTTTTGACGAGAAGAATTATGACGACACAACAAAAGTATATGAAAAATATAATGTGCGTGGTGTAATTTTCCGGGATGGAAAGATTGCCATGCAGTGCAGTACGGATGGCGAATATAAGATGCCCGGCGGCGGGATGGAAAAGGGAGAGAGTTTTTTAGAAACCCTTGTGCGTGAGATCCGTGAAGAGACAGGGCTTACCGTTTTAAAAGAGTCTGTGTGTGAACTAGGGGAGATCCTTGAGATGCGCCGCGATATATTTGATCCGTCCTGTAAATATATCTGTCATTCTTACTTTTATTACTGTAAGGTAGGGGAAAAACAGGAGAAACTTCATCTGACACCCAGTGAAGTGGCAAAGGGGTATTATCTTAAGTGGGAGCAGCCGGAGACTGTATACAATACCAATATACGCATAGAAAAGGATCCGTGGATCATTCGTGACACTGCATTTGTGAAGATGATTCTGGATGGAAAAGTAAAATTGCCGGAATAAAAAGGCAAAGAAAAAATCCGGTACATAAAATAATAGAATGTCCGCGGAGCGCGCATTCTATTATTTTTTTGTGGAAGAACGACAAAAAATATGTTATACTTAACAATATGTATTGCAGAAAAACTGATCTGATATGCAATAGATAAAGGCACAGATAAATGACGGAGGATGGCGCATATGAATGAAAATTATGTAACACTTACCATTGGAAAACAGAAAAATATTGCACTGATCGCGCATGATAATAAAAAAGCAGAGCTGATCGCATGGTGCGAAACAAATAAAGAGATCCTGAAAAATCATTTCCTTTGTGGAACAGGGACCACGGCACGTATGATTACAGACCAGACCGGACTTCCGGTTCGTGGATATAACAGCGGCCCTCTTGGTGGAGACCAGCAGATCGGTGCAAAGATCGTTGAGGGAAAAGTAGACTTTGTCATTTTCTTTTCTGATCCATTGACTGCACAGCCTCATGATCCTGATGTAAAGGCACTGCTTCGTATTGCACAGGTATATGATATCCCGATCGCAAACAATAAGGCATCGGCAGACTTTATGATCAGATCTGAATATATGAATGAAGAGTATGAGCATGAGGTGATCAACTTCAAAGAAAACATCAAAAAACGCTCAGAGACATTATAAGGGGGAACATTTTTCATGAGCAAAGTAGCAATCGTATCAGACAGCAACAGCGGAATCACGCAGAGTATGGCAAAGGAATTTGGAGTTACCGTGATGCCGATGCCTTTTTTTGTGGGAGACAAGACACTGTATGAAGATATCGATCTGTCACAGGAAGAGTTTTACCAGATGCTTTCCGAGAAGACAGACATCCATACATCCATGCCGCTTGTAGGAAATGTGACAGATACCTGGGATGAATTGTTAAAAGAGTACGATGAGATCGTACATATCCCAATGTCGTCCGGACTTAGTGGTTCCTGTGAGACAGCCATGATGCTTTCCCAGGATTATGATGGAAAGGTGCAGGTGGTGAACAATCAGAGAATTTCTGTTACACAGCGCCAGTCTGTTTTAGATGCACTTGCGCTTGCAAAACAGGGAAGAACTGCATCTGAGATCAAGACAATTTTAGAGCGTGATAAATTTGAATCATCGATTTACATTATGGTGGACACGCTGTATTATCTGAAAAAAGGCGGCAGGATCACACCAGCTGCTGCCGCGCTTGGAACACTGTTAAAATTAAAACCGGTGCTTCAGATTCAGGGTGAAAAATTAGATGCATTTGCCAAGGCAAGAACGGTAAAACAGGCAAAGAGTATCATGATTGAGGCAATGAAGAATGATTTTGCCAACCGGTTTAACGATCCGAACGGAGAGCATATGTATCTTGAGATGGCATATACGCATGATTTAGAAGCGGCAGAAAACTTCAAGAAAGAAGTGCAGGAGGCATTTCCGGGGATGGAGATCCGTATGGATCCGCTTTCACTTAGCATTTCCTGCCATATCGGACCGGGAGCGTTAGCAGTGGCATGTTCAAGAAAGATTCCAGAGCTGGAAGCGTAATAGAAAAATAAAAGAGAACAGAGAGAAAAGCCAGATAAAGCAATCGCCTGAAATCTGAATTACAAGAGATAATTCGGATCTCAGGCGATTTTTACCTATAGAAATTAAAAGTCCTTTGCAGACAGAAAAATTTCACGCTGTTTAGGCTGGAGAACTGCTGTGCTGCCGTATCTTTTTGCTTTTCCAAATGATATAAGTGATCATCAGAGGAATGCCGGCGCCCACCCAGGCAGCAGGATCAGCAAGGCAGATCCCCTGATAACCGAGTGGTTTCTGCAGGAGTGCGATCGCAACAAAGCGGCATACCAGCTCGATCACGCCACTCAACATTGGAACAAGTCCTTCGCCTAATCCCTGTAAGGCATTGCGGTATAAAAAGATCATGGCAAGCGGGAGGAAAAACCAGCTTACTGTTTTTAAATACATCATGGCATAGGAGAAAATCTCATCGGAAGGATTGCTTACAAACCAGCTTACGATAAATTCTCCACCGAAAATACAGATGGCAGCACCGATGGCTGCAGCAGCGATACAGATGAAAAATCCTTTGCGCATACCGTCGAAAATACGGTCGTATTTTCCTGCACCGAGATTCTGACCACAGTAGGTTGCCATGGCGGTGCCGAGCGTCGGCATGGTCTGAGTTGCGATATTGTTGACTTTAGAAGCGGCTGTAAAGGAAGCAACCACACTGGAACCAAACACGTTGACAGCACTCTGTAAGATCATGGTTCCAATGGCGGTGATGGAGTAATTTAATGCCATTGTGATACCGATCGAGAGCATGTTAATGACACCCGGGCGATCCAGATAATAGTCCGCTTTTGTTGTGCGAAGGATCTCAAACTGCCGGAACATATGGATAAAACATAAAATTGCGGAGATTCCCTGCGCAATGATGGTGGCATAGGCGGCACCGGCGGTTCCTGCTTTCAGCACGATAATAAATAAAAGATCCAGTACCACATTTAATATAGAAGAAAAGATCAAAAAGTAGAGCGGTGTTTTGCTGTCTCCAATACCTCTTAAGATACCGGCAGATACATTGTAGAGCATTGTTAAGATGATACCTGCAAAAATGACCTTGATGTAAGCATCTGCCATGGATAAGATATTATCCGGTGTATGCATCCAGACTAAAAACAGGCGGGAAGCGGCAACGGTCGGAATCGTAAGAATTGCAGATACGATCACGGTTAAGATCAGGGAGAGTGCAACGTAGTGTTTTAACAAGCGAAAATCTTTTGCACCGAAGGCATGCGAAATCATGACACCGAATCCCTGTGCGATTCCGGTGGCAAAGCCGAGCACTAAAAACATGATACATCCGGTGGAACCGACGGCAGCAAGTGCATCTTCGCCGAGGTATCTTCCCACGATGATCGTGTCTACCATATTATAAAATTGCTGGAACAGATTTCCTAATAAAACCGGAATGGAAAAAAGCAGTATGATTTTTAATGAACTGCCGGTGGTCATATCTTTTGTCATGCTACTGGAAACTCCTTTCAAACTTTGGTATGATGTAATTATTCAGTGCACATATATGCAGTATAATGTAATAAACATGTAAGGCTTAGTATACGTCACAAAAATCAGAAATACAAGCGGAAAATAAGACTTTTTTCCTGATTTTTTTAAGGGAGAATCAGATGGACATTAATTTGGAATACTATAAGATATTTTATTATACGGCAAAGCAGAAAAGTGTTACGTTAGCGGCAGAAAAACTGTCAATCTCACAGCCGGCAGTCAGCCAGGCGATCAAGCATTTAGAGAAGGATCTTGGCTGTGCATTGTTTGTAAGAATGGCAAAGGGAGTACGTCTGACCAAGGAGGGTGAGATGCTGTTTTCCTATGTGGAACGCGGCTATGAGGCGATTCTTTCCGGAGAAAAAAGACTTCTTGAGATGCTAAACCTTGAAAAGGGAGAAATCTGCATCGGTGCAAGTGATATGACATTAAAATATTATCTGCTTCCATATTTAGAGCGGTTTCATGAAAAATATCCCAATATCCGCGTGACCGTGACCAATGCGCCAACACCGGAAACTTTACAGCATCTTGCGGATGGCAGGATCGATTTTGGAATCGTGAGCTCTCCGGTGGAGCCGCAGGGATGGCTTAAGATCATCCCGGTCAAAGAGATCCGCGACGTTTTTGTGGCAGGGAAAAAATACAAAGAGCTCTGTGGGAGAAAGATGCAATACAAAGAACTTTCGGAATATCCGCTGATGTGTTTAGAGGGAAGCACCTCGACGAGACATTATGTTGAGGCATTTTTAGAAGAAGAAGGTGTGACGGTGTCCCCGGAATTTGAACTTGCCACCAGTGATATGCTGATTCAGTTTGCGCTCCGCAATCTTGGGATCGCAAGTGTGATGGAAGAGTTTGCAAAAGAGTATGAGGAGGATGGCAGGCTTTTTAAGCTGCAGTTTGAAAAAGAAATTCCGGCACGAAAATTCTGTATCGTATTAAATGAGAGGATCCCGATGTCTGCGGCTGCGGCAAAGCTTTTAAAAGGACTTTTATAAATTCACATAATGAATGATTATATCAGATATAAAGAATATTAATTTTACTTATAGAGAAACATCATGTATAATCAGTAAGTAAACAGGAATAGCATAGAGAAACTAGGAGGATATTCAAATGGTAAAAGCAGTCGTTGGAGCCAACTGGGGCGATGAAGGAAAAGGAAAGATCACAGAT
>OHUU01000290.1_pt1 | contig 19308 bp, 17 predicted proteins | sample 1579271 | NCBI WGS metagenome assembly OHUU01 (sample SAMEA3882556, study PRJEB24775) | human gut metagenome | biome: human-associated habitat; feature: intestine environment; material: feces | place: Netherlands | collected 2009/2010 | reverse complement strand
GGTCCGCATCATCAAGGTGGGCCTGCCCACCGGCATCCAGAACATGGTCATCTCCTTCTCGAACGTGCTGGTCCAGTCCAGCGTCAACAGCTACGGTGCCGCCGCCATGGCGGGCTTTGCCGCCTACATGAAGATCGACGGCTTCAACATCCTGCCCGTCACCAGCTTCAGCATGGCGGCCACCACCTTCGTGGGCCAGAACTACGGTGCCGGCAACCTCAAGCGGGTGAAGAAGGGCACATGGGTCACGCTGGCCATGGGCGTGCTCTACACCCTCTGCACCGGTGCCCTGCTGCTGGCGTTCCAAAACCCCATCATGCACCTGTTCACCTCCGACGAGACGGTGGTCTCCTTCGGGTGCATCGCCATGCACTATTTCTGCCCCTTCTACTTCCTGCTGTCCATCCTCCACGGCATGGCAGGCGCCGTGCGCGGCACGGGCCGCAGCGTCCCCCCGATGGTGGTGCTGCTGGTCTCGCTGTGCCTGTTCCGGGTGGTATGGATCCAGTTCGTCCTCCCCTTCTTTTCGGGCATCGAGGGCGTGTTCGTCCTCTACCCGGTGTCGTGGGCACTGGGCGCGGTGCTGATGGTCCTCTACGCATGGAAAGGCAGCTGGATGACCTACGACCATTCCTGACCGGCATCACCTTCCATTCTATTTTTCCATTCGTCTTTTGGGGCCGTCTGTGGTATCCTTTATAGGCAGAAAAAACACAGATCTCATATCGCAGGAGGACTCATGCAAGCAGTGAAACAAGCAGTTAAAACAGAAACCGCACAGCAGCGCCCCGCCGGTGCACAGATGGCCCTGCGGATCCTTCTTTCTTTCATCAAGATCGGTGCCTTCACCTTCGGCAGCGGATGGAGCATCGTTGCCCAGATGGAGCAGGAATTCGTGGACAAGCGGGGCTGGATGACCAAGAGCGACCTGCTGGAACTCATCGCCGTGGGCAAGAGCCTGCCCGGCATCATGGTGGTGAACATCACCATGCTCTTCGGCTACCAGATGGCCGGGGCTTTGGGCGGTGTCTGCGCAGCCGTCGGCCTGTGCATCCCTGCCGTCATCACCCTCACCGTCGTAACGGCCATCTACGACGCCATCAAGGACAACTACTGGGTCTGGTCGGCCCTCCGGGGCGTCCAGTGCGCCGTGGCCCCCATCATCGGCGGCGCGGCCATCTCCCTCGGCAAAGACGCCCTGCGCAGCGCGGCGGCCATCATTATCTGCGCGGCGGCCTTCGTGCTCTGCTATTTTACGTCCATCAGCAACCTGACGCTGGTGATCGCCGGTGTGGTCATCGCACTGGTCTGGATGGGGGTGAGCGAACATGGCCGCAGCTGAGACCCTCATCCAGCTCTTTATCGCCTTCGCAAAGATCGGCTTCACCAGCTTCGGCGGCACCTCCATGATCCCCCTCATCATGGATGAGATGTCCTCCCATGGCTGGATGACCGACGCCGACCTGACGAACCTCATCGCCATCGCTGAGATGACCCCCGGCTCGCTGGGCGTCAACGCCGCCACCTTTGCAGGCACAAAGACAGCCGGGATGCTGGGCGGCATCTTTGCCGTGCTGGGCGTCCTCAGCCCCACCCTGACCCTGACCCTGCTGGCGGCAGTCTTCTTCCAGAAATTCCGCACCAGCAAGGTCATGAGCTACATCATGCGCATCGTCAAGCCCATCTGCATCGGCATGGTGCTGGGCGTGCTGGTGGGCCTGTGCCGCCAGTCCTACCTCACCGAGGCAGGCGGCATCAGCCTGTCGGGCCTCTTCATCGGCATCCTCTGCTTCGGCCTGCTTCAGAAATTCAAGCTCAGTGTGCCGAAGGTCATCGGCATCGCGGCTGCGCTGGGGCTGGTGTGCTTCGGGGTGTTCTGACTCCAACCTCTCAGTCTCGCTTCGCTCGACAGCTTCCCCTACCGAGGGGAGGCGGCATCGCGTCAGCGATGACGGAGAGGTTTATTTTTTTATCGCCAGCGGCGACGGTCTTATGCTCACCTCGCCGTGGCAGAGGGCCTCGGTGCGGCCTGCCTCCCGCTCCACGATGAGCCGCCCGGCGTCGTCGATGGCCACCGCCCTTGCGGCGTAGCTCTCGCCGCCGGCGCAGACCGTCACCCAGTGGCCGGGCACAAAGCACCGGGCGCGGTACTCGTCCAGACAGTCGAAGTCCGGGCAGAGGGCCAGCAGCTGGCGGGCGATCTCTCCCGCCAGCGCAGCCCGGCTCACCGGCGCAGGCCCGCCGGGGTAGAGGCTGCCTGCGATGGGCCGCAGCTCCTCGGGCCAGTCCTCCGGGCGGGAGGTGAGGTTGAGGCCAATACCCGCCACCAGCCATTCCAGCTGGCCGCTCTCAAGGTCGGCCCCGGCCTCGGTCAGGATGCCGCAGACCTTTTTGCCGTTGTAGTAAAGGTCGTTGACCCACTTGATGCCCAGCTCCAGCCCGCAGAGCTTCTTCACGGCCCGGCAGACAGCCACTGCCGCGCTGACGGTAACGGCCTGCGCCTCGGTCATGGGCAGGCTGGGCCGAAGCACCAGCGAGAGATAGACGCCCTTTCCCGCCGGGCTTTCGAACCGCCGCCCCAGCCGTCCCCGGCCCGCCGTCTGCTGGCCGGCAAGCACCATCGTGCCATGAGGCGCACCCTCAAGGGCCAGCGTCTTGGCGGTGCGGTTGGAGCTTTCCAGCGTGTCGTAGAGGAAGATGGGCGCGTCATACTCCCCCACCGCCTCGGCACAGAAGGGGTCGCCCCCCGCCAGCCGATAGCCCCGCCGGGGGGCAGCTTCCAGCGCATAGCCCTGCGCCGCCAGCGCGGCGGCGGCCTTGTGGACGGCGGCGCGGCTCACGCCCAGCTGCCGGGCCAGCTGCTGGCCCGAGATGCACTCGCCCTGCGCGGCGGAAAGGGCCGCCAAGAGGGCCTGTTTTGTGGCAGAGGCCATCGGATCTCCTCCTTTTTGGTGTGTAATAAGAGCATTCTACCACATTTTCAAAAATTTTCCCACGATTTTGCAGGTTTTTGCCCCGCTGTCTCGTATGGATAGACAGAGCGCTTGAAACGCGGGGCAGAAAGGAGGCGGAGCGCAGTCCTTGAACACACTGGAATTTGACCGGCTGGTGCAGAAGTACCAGTCCCTCGTCTACACCATCTGCCACCAGCTGGTGCCGGACGAAGGCGATGCGCAGGACCTGACGCAGGAGACCTTCCTCGCCGCGTGGCGGAACATGAGCCGCTGTCCTGTCGGGTACGAGAAGCAGTGGCTGGCCCGCATCGCCTCCAACAAAGCGAAGGACTACCTGCGCAGCGCATGGGCCCGCCGGATGAACACCCCCGGCGACGCTGTCCTTGCGCTGGAGGGCGCACCGCCCGGCAGCGAGCCGGAAACGCAGCTGCTGGAGGCGCTGGGCGAGGAAGAGCTGACCCAGCGCATCCTCGACCTGCGGGAACCCTATAAGACGCCCTGCCGCCTCGTGCTGCTGGAGCAGCACACCGCCGCCGAAGCCGCCCGGCTCTGCGGCAGGCCCCAGAAAACCGTGGAGGCGCAGGTCTACCGGGCCAAAAAGATGCTGGCCGCGCAGCTGAGCGCAGCCGGAAAGGAGGGCATTTAAATGGAATCGTTCCGGAAAGACGGCTGTCTGAGTGACGAAGGGCTGCACGCCCTCATCGACGGACAGCTGGATGAGCTGGGGCGGCTGGAAGCCGCCGAACATCTCGCCTACTGTGACAAATGCACCGACCGCTACACTGCACTGCTGACCGCGGACGCTCTCTCCGACCCGCCCCGCGGCGTCCGCCGGACGGTGATGGGCACCATCTGGGTGCGGCTGATGCAGAGCACCTGCGGCCGGGCTGCAGTGGCGGGCGTCGCCGCTGTGCTGGCGCTGACCATCTGGCGCACCGGTGCGCTGACCTTCGTCACCGACCACAGCCGCGACCTGCAGGCCCTCCTGCCCGCCGTTCAGGTCACTCTGCCGGAAAAGCAGCCCCCGAAGCTCCTGCCGGAGAAGCTGGGCAGGCCGGTGGACTCCCGCCCCGGAGAGAACTTCTACACCCGCGTTTCTTCTGCGCTGGAAAGCCTGCTGAACGCGGCCGAAAACATCAAGTAAGGAGACCGTTATGCTGAAAAATGGATTTTTGACCTTCTGCTGCGCCTTCGTCCCCGGCGCAGGCCAGATGTATCAGGGCTATATGAAGCGGGGCCTCTCCCTCATCCTTACAGCCTGCTGCATCGGGATGGTGAACTCACTGCTCAACCCGGTACTGCTCCTGCTTGTGGTGGTGTGGATGTACAGCTTCTTTGACACCTTCAACCTCCGGGCGCAGATCCTCGCGGACACCGCGCCGGAGGACGACTACCTCATCCACTTCGACCCCCGCGACAGACGGCTGGCCCGGGCTCTGCTGGACAGCCACAAGCTGGTGGGCTGGGCGCTCATTGCCTTCGGTGCCCTCATCGCCTACCAGAGCCTCATCATGAACATTCTCGGCGACCTCGTCTACCGCTGGGGCCACTCCTCCCCCGTTTTCCGTGCCCTCTATCTCGTCATGGCCAGCCTGCCGGATGTGGTGGTCTGTGTGGTCCTCATCGTCTGCGGCGTCTGGCTGGTGAAAGGCCCCCATCCGGCCAAAAAGCCGGATGCTTCCAAGGATGTCCCCGAGGATGCCGACTTCTGCGAATACCACGCCGACGAGGCCGACCCTCTAGAAAAATCCCCGCTGCGCTCCTTCCCGGTCGTGAACGAAAACGAGGTGACGGATGATGGAACAGAACACGACGAATAAGCCCCTGCGCCGGGTGGGCACCCTGACGCTGGGCGTCTGCCTCATCGCGGCGGGCGTGCTCTTCCTGCTGGCCCGCTTCCTGCCCGGCCTGCCGTGGCTGGTCATCTGGCAGGTACTTCCGGCGGCGGGACTCATCCTGCTGGGGTGTGAGGTGCTCTACTACTCGGCCCGGCCCGGCGCGTGCCGGTGCGACTTCGGCTCGGTGGTGCTCTGCCTGCTGCTGATGGGCGGGTGCTTCGGCATCTCGACCCTCATGCTGCTGGCCCAGATGCTGGGCCGCGGCTACACGATCCACCTGTGAATCCAAGAAAGCCTGTGCAGCTCTCCCGCCCCGGGAGGGTCTGCACAGGCTTTTTTCGTTTGAAGAGAGGGGCTTACTGCACACCGGTCAGCTCAGCCAGCTTGTGGTAGATCTCGGTGTTGTCAAAGACGCCGCGGAACTTCTCCGCGCCGACGCCCAGCGCATAGATGTTGACGGAAGCGCCGGTGTGGGCATAGGTGGTGTGGTCCATGCCGGACTTGTGGTTGATGGTGTGGCAGACGGCCATGCTGAAGGGGATGTAGGTGCCGTACAGCTCATAATCCTGCTGGCTCATCTCCTTCTGGGAGGCAGCGCCGACGGCCAGCGTCCGCTCGTAGGCCTTGCGCAGGTTCTCCACCTCGTAGTCGGTCAGCAGCAGCTTGCCGGCGTTGGCGGCATCCGGGTCGGTGGGCAGGGTCAGGCCGAAGGCTGCCTTCACATCCTGCATGGCCGTCTCAAAGGGGGTCTTGTTGGCGATGTAGTTCTGCACATAGGTGGAATCAAACTTTGCGTAGGACATCTTCTGGTGGGTCAGGTTCGTCAGGAAGGTGTCGTAGTTGGTGGTCTTGTAGCCGATGGCCATGCCGCCGGTCTCGTGGTCGGCGGTGACGAGGATGAGGGTGTCGTTGGGGTGGGCGTTGTAGAAGTCCACCGCAGTCTGCACGGCGTTGCTCATCTCCAGCACATCGTGGATGGAAGCGGCGGCATCGTTGGCGTGGCAGGCCCAGTCGATCTTGCCGGACTCGGTCATCAGGAAGAAGCCCTTCTTGTTGTCCAGCAGCTCGATGCCCTTCTTGACGTAGTCGGTCAGCTGCCACTCGCCTGCGGCGGCATCCATGGCGTAGTTCATGGCCTTGCCGTCGGCCAGATTTTCGGCAATGATCAGGGTCTTGCCTGCGCCTGCGGTCAATGCAGCAGCACCCGCCTGCGTGGTGACCACATTGTATCCGGCCTGAGCAGCCACCTCGTGGTTGTTGGGGCCGGTGCCGTCGCCGTTCACCTTCTGGAACTCGCCGCCGGCAAAGTATTCAAAGCCGGAGTTTGCCAGCTCTACGCCGATCTGGTAGTAGTTCTTGCGGGTCTTCTGATGAGCGTAGAAGGCGGCGGGAGTGGCGTGGTCGATATTGACCGAGGAAATGATGCCCACCTTGTAGCCCTTCTGGGCGTGCAGCTTTTCGGCAATGGTCTCATAGGGCACATCACGGGTCCAGGGGCACATATTGATGACACCGCTCTCGGTCTTGTGGCCGGTGGCGATGGAGGTAGCAGTGGAAGCGGAGTCGGGGCAGAAGGAGGTGCTGTCATAGGTGGTCACGCTGCCCACCTCGGGGAACTGGGTGAAGCTCAGCTCGCCTTCAGTGACGGCGCCGTTGTTCTCCACCGTGCCCTTGTAGAAGCGGGCAGACTGGATCTGGGCCGTGCCCATGCCGTCGCCGATGAAGAGGAAGACATACTTGGGCTTGCCGCCGAAGATGCCCAGCAGGCCGTTCTCCTCCTCTGCTGCCTTGTCCACGTTGGGTGCAGCGGCATGGGCGGCTGCGGGAGCAGCAGCCAGCATACCGGCGGCAGACGCAAAAGCACCAGCCTTCAAAAAGCTGCGGCGGGACATTTTATTCTCTTTCATACCTGAAAGTCCTCTCTTTCCATGAGCCTCACAGGCTCGCTCTCTCTTTTTTGATCCTTGGGAACGGCCTTATTTTACCGCCCACGCCCCCGGCCCGAAACCATGCCGGCGCAAAATCGGTGTAAAACCCCGGCGTCGGCTGAGGACTTTGTGTAAAAAAGAGGACTGTCCGGAGCAAAAAGCGCCCCTCCGCTTTACCGGAGAGGCGCTTTTGTATATCACGGGTCAATTATGCGTTGAACTTTTCCTCGTTCAGCAGGCCCTCGCTCTTGGCCACGCAGATGCTGGCGACTGCGTCGCCCACCACGTTCAGGGAGGTGACGAGCATCTCGATGGGGCGGTTGATGGCAAGGATGAGGGAGTAAGCCAGCAGGGCGCTGTCGTTGACGAAGCCCGCGCCGGACAGGATGGTGAAGAGGATGACGGCACCTGCGCCGGGAGCGGCAGGGGTGCCCACGGAGGCCAGCAGAGCCAGCAGAGCCACCACGACCAGCTGGGCGGGCGTGACGGTGTATCCGGCGCAGCCCGCGATAAAGACGGTGGCGACCACCTGCATGATGGCAGTGCCGTCCATGTTGATGGTCATGCCCAGCGGCAGGACGAAGGAGGCGATGGACTCATCGACGCCGAAGTCCTCGGTGCAGACCTTGATGTTCAGGGGCAGGGTCGCCGCGCTGGAGGAGGTGGAGAAGCCAAAAACGGCCACATTGGCGATCTTTTTGATGAAGGTGATGGGGTTCTGCTTCGCGCCCAGCGCCACCACCAAAGGGTAGGCCACCAGCAGGAAGACCAAGAGCAGAGCCACCGTGACTACCACGTACACCAGCGCAGGCTTGAGGTAGTCGATGCCGTAGATGGCGAAGGTACGGGTCAGCAGCACAAAGACTGCAAAGGGTGCAAAGTTGCTGACGATGAAGTTCAGGAACACGACCACCACATCGTTGACCTCGCCCAGCAGGCGGCGGAGGGTGGCCGTGCGGCTCTCACCCAGCACATTCATGCTCAGACCCACGGCCACGGCGAGGAAGACGGAGGAGAGCACCGCGTTGTTGCTGCCGAACGCCGTGACGATGTTGGAGGGGATGACGTTCAGCACCACGTTCAGGGGGTTGGAACCGGTGGAGCCGCTGGCTTCTGCCAGACCCTCGATGTGGGTGTTGAACAGGCCCATGGAATAGGTGGCATAGCCCACGCAGCCGGCCAGTGCCAGCGCCATAAAGGAGCACAGCAGGAACCAGAAGAGGGTCTTGGCCGAAATGCGGCCCATGGTGCGGGTGTCGGCGATGCTGCCGATGGCCAGCGCGATGGAGGTGAACACCATCGGGATGATGACCAGCTGCAGTGCCTTGATGAAGAGCTGGCCAATGATATAGAACAGGCCCAGTGCACGTTCTGCGCCCTCGGTGGTAATGTCCTGAAAGAGCAGGTCGTTGATGGTCTGCCAGATACCGCTGTTGCCGGAAGCAACGAGCTTCTCACGCAGCATCATAAAGGCAAAGCCTGCCGCAAGGCCGCAGACCAGAGATACTGCCATCCTTTTCGCTAGGAGCGAGCCGCTGTTTTTATTTTTTTCCATACGATTTTCCTCACTTTTTTCCGTTTCCCAGTGTGTTTCGGTCGCATTCGGCCTATCTTACCACGACACGATGTTGGATGCAAGGGAAAAATCGTCTTTTCAGGCGATTTTTTCGGAAAAGTATGACGTATGAAAAATCAGTGTAAAAATTACGTTTAGAATAAAGAAAACCTCTCCGTCTCGCTTCGCCAGAGGCTCCCTCGGTAGGGGAGCTGTCGAGTAACAGCGAGACTGAGAGGTTGTTTCTTATGTAAGGTCTTCCCCCAGCTCCACGGCCTCCAGCACCCGGATGCCTTCGGCCTCGAAAGCGGCGCGCAGGGCCTCGGCAAAGCCGGGGCGGGGCACCTTGTTCTTGATGCAGAGGGTGATGACCCCGTGCAGGCTGGTGGCTTCCAGACCGATGGATGCGCCGTCCGCGGGCACCCACGTCTGGAAATCCTCGATGTACCGAGTCAGCTCCGGGCTGGACGGCCTGAAGGGGTCGCCCAGATAGCTCACCCAGAAGTCGGCCGGAAAGCCGCTGATGTATTCGCCCATCTGGAAGATGCGCTTCTTGATGCTGAGGCTGGCCTTCTGCTGGTAGACCCGGTAGACCCAGCCCATCTGCTCGGCGAGGCGGAAAATTTTCTTCTCCGGGGCGAGGTTCGCCTTCAGGTCCGCGTCCACACCCACAGCCACCTCGGCCAGCGGGGCATCTGCTGTCAGCGGGAGCCTGCGCTGGAACGAGGCCACACAGTTATAGAGGGCGTTCGGTACGCGCAGCGCGTCCCGGGCGTCTGTCGAGTAGCTGTAGAGCACCTCGTCCTTGTCCAGATACGCCCGCACCGCCTTACAGAGCAGAGCCGTAAGGGTGCTGAAGGGCTTGACGCCGCAGCGGAGAGCCGCGTCCACCAGCCCGGCCTTTTCCAGCCGGACGCGGCAGCAGGTGGGCGTCTCTTCAAAGGTCTGCACCACGGGGCGCTGCATATCGTTGGCTACCTGACTCTCGGGGTACTTGGCCAAGATGTCCTCGATGTCGTAGGGAGGGTCGGTCACGAGGGCACGGCCCTCAAAGGCCGTGCCGTACCGCAGGTTGCAGTAAAACTGCAGCACCATCGTCATAAAGGGCGCTATGCCCCGGCCATCGGCCATGAAGTGGAACCAGTCAAAGCAGACGACTTTCCCCTCATAGCTCAGGGCAACCGTAAAGCCGTTCTCGTCCGGAAATTCGGGCTTTGCACTGCCCTGCCGCACCGGGCAGGGGGCGTCCGACGGTTCGAGGTGGAGCAGCTTTTTCTCCCACACCGGCTTCTGGAAATAGTAGGGTGCCTTTGCCCGGGCCGCATCCAGAGCCTGCTGCAAAAGCGCACCGTCCACGGCGTCTTTCAGCGTGACCTGATAGCGGCAGTTGACCATGTTTTCGCGGTAATAGTAGACGATGCCCTGAAAAACGGAGCGCTGTTCGGCATCCATCCCTTATTCCCCCGCGTGCGCAGCCAGATAGTCGGCCAGATCGCTGACGGTGACGAAGTTGCGCAGCTCCTTTTCGGGGATACGCAGGCCAAAGGTCTCCTCAAGGTCAGCCACGACGGTCAGGATCTCCATGGACGACAGGTCGAGGTCATCCATGAGGACGCTGTTCTCGTTCACATCATCGGGGGAAATTTCTGCAACATCTTCCAGAATTGCAAGGATCTGGGACACGATCTCGGTTCTTTCCATAGTTTGAATCTTCCTTTCGTAGTTCCATTAAAGGCGGCTGCGGCTCTTTTCCAGTATTCCGCAGCCTGCCCGGTTTATTCTTACTTGCGCAGCAGCTTGCCGGTGCCGGTGCGGGGCAGAGGCTCAGTGCTGAACTCCACGGCGCTCATCCGCTTGTAGAGCGGCAGGGTACGGTTGGTCTCGGTGATGAAGTCGCGGACGGTCTGCTGGTCGGCCTCGCCGCAGTAGATGACGGCACAGATCTTCTTGCCCTTCTCCCTGACGATGCATTCCTTGACGGCCTCGCACTTGGACAGCAGATTTTCCAGTTCTTCGGGGCTGACGTTCTCACCGTTGTCGAGGATGATGATATTCTTCTTGCGTCCGGTGATGTAATAGAAGCCGTCCTCATCCACACGGGCCAGATCTCCGGTGTGGAACCAGCCGTCGGCGTCGAGGACTTCTGCGGTGGCCTCGGGGTCCTTGTAATAACCCAGCATGACGCAGCCGCCGCGGATGCAAATTTCGCCCGTCTCGTCCAGCTTGTACTCGGCGTGGTCGTCGGGCTTGCCCACGGCGCGGATGTGCTTTTCGTCCTGCTCGTAGTTGATGATGCCGTCGCCGCAGGTCTCGGTCATGCCGTACACCTGAGTGATCATCATGCCCTGCTGTGCCAGCTCGGCCAGCATGGCGCCGTCAAACATGGCAGAGGAGCCGCAGGGGTTCCAGATGCCGTTCAGGCGGGCGCGGCGGCCCCGCTTGACGTCTTTGTAGATGGCCTCCATCAGCATGGGAGCCACAGCGATGGCATCGCTGTGCATCAGGCCAAGGTCGCGATAGAAGTCGCGGATGTCGGCGGAGAGATTCAGCGCCCAGCCCTTGCAGGCCCAAACGAAGAGGCAGATGAACGTACCCAGATGGAACAGGGGCAGGATGGCGAAGTTGCTCAGGACGTCGTTTTTGTCCTCGGGCATATGCTCGTGCTTATAGTCCAGCATGGCGTCGCCGAATTTGACCTGGCACTCCACAGTGGTAAAAAAGTTGCGCTCCGAGAGCATGACGGCCTTGCTGCGGCCGGTGGTGCCGGAAGTGAACATCAGCACCATCAAATCATCATGGCCCACGCAGTCAACAAGCTCTGCAGGCGCGCTGTCCTTGAAGGCGTCCATCGGGCGGAGTTTATCGCCGTAGGCGGCCTCGATGTCGGGGCGGCAGCCATAGTCGATGCCGTCGTTGACGATGAGGGAAGGCTCGACAAGGCCCAGCTCATATTCCAGCTCGGGCCAGGTCTTTTTCTGGTTGATGGTCACGACGACGGCCCCGGCGAGGATCGCGCCGAAGCTGTTGACACCGTACTCATAGCAGTTGCGGCTCATAATGCCGACACGCTTGCCCTTGATGTCGGGGATATTCTCCTTAAAATAAGTAACGGCCCTGCGGATGTCCTGCACATACTGGGCGTAGGTCTTTTCCACCACAGTCTTGCCATCGGCGGCCACATAGCGGAAAGCCACCCGGTCGGGGTACTGCTTCGCCATGACGTCCGTGATGAGCTCATATACAGTATTTATCATTTTTGTCGCTCCTTGCTGTTTTTCTTTATTGCAGCGAAATTGCAGCGAAACGCCGGCAGCTGACATTTTCTGCCTCAACGTAATAATACCTGTTTCGACAGAGAAATGCAACTACGCGGCGTGTCCTTTTTCGCTGTTTTATTGTTTACTTGCGCAGCAGCTTGCCCAGAGCGTTGCGGGGCAGGGGCTCAGCGGTGAACTCCACAGCACTGATGCGCTTATAGAGCGGCAGGGTGCGGTTCACCTCGGTGACGAAGACTCTGACCTCTTCCTGCTTATCCTCAGGGCAGTAGACGACGGCACAGATCTTCTGGCCCTTCTCCTTCACGATGCACTCGATGACGGCCGGGCAGAGGGCCAGCTTCTTTTCCAGCTCTTCGGGGCTGACGTTCTCGCCGCTGGCGAGGATGATGAGGTTCTTCTTGCGGCCGGTGATGTAGTAGTAGCCCTCCTCGTCCACCCGGGCGAGGTCGCCGGTGTGGAACCAGCCGTCGGCGTCGATGACCTCTGCCGTGGCCTCGGGGTCCTTGTAGTAGCCCAGCATGACACAGCCGCCCCGGATGCAGATCTCGCCGGTCTCGTCCAGCTTATATTCCACATAGTCGTCGGGCTTATGGTCGTCGGGCTTGCCCACGGCGCTCATGTGGTCGGCCGTCTGGGTGAAGTTCAGGATGCCGTCGCCGAAGGTCTCGGTCATGCCGTAGCACTGGTTGATGACGAAGCCGTTCTGGGCCAGCTCCAGCAGCATCTTGGGGTCGAGGGCCGCAGAGGAGCAGCACAGGTCCCACAGGCCGTTGAGGCGGCTGACGCGGCCCCGCTTGAAGTCGTTGTAAACCGTCTCCACCAGCATGGGGGCCGAGGCCATGATGTCGCTGTGCATCAGGCCGAGGTCGCGGTAGAAGTCGCGGATGTCGCTGCAGAGGTTCAGTGCCCAGCCGGCGGGCGGGTAGGACATGACGCAGACGAAGCAGGCCATGTGGAAGAGGGGCAGCAGGGTCATGTGGCTCAGCGGCAGCTTCTGACCCTCCGGCAGGCGGGACGTGATCCAGTTCTCAGCCCGGGCACCGTAGGTGCAGAGGCTGGTGCACATATTCCGCTCCGAGAGCATGACGCCCTTGCTGCGGCCGGTGGTGCCGGAGGTGAACATCAGCATCATCAGGTCATCGTGGCCGATGCAGTTGGTCAGCTCACCGGGGGCGGTGTCCCGATAGCAGTCCATCGGACGGAGCTTCGGGCCGTAGGCGGCTTCCAGCTCGGCACGGCAGCCGTAGTCGATGCCGTCGTTCAGGATGAGGGCCGGTTCCACAAGACCCAGCTCATATTCCAGCTCCTCCCACGCCTTTTTCTGGTTGAGGGTCACGAGGACGCCCCCTGCAAGGATGATGCCGAAGGATGCCACACAGTACTCGTAGCTGTTCCGGCTCAGCAGCGCAACACGCTGGCCCTTGATGCCGGGCACTTCTGCCTTGAGGTAGGCAGTCATCCGGCGGATGTCCTGCGCGTACTCGCGGTACTTCTTTTCCACGACGGTCTTGCCGTCGGCGGCCACATAGCGGATAGCCACATTGTCAGGGAATTCCTGCTCCATGCAGCGGGTCACCATATCATATACGCCTGCGGGGACTTTGATCTCTTCAGCCATTGGTCTTACTCCTTTTTTATTCGCAAGAAAAATAAACAGCACCATTTCGTTCCAGAATCTCCGCATTTCTGGCAGACAGAGGAAAGTTCTGGTTCGATTCCTCTCGGCAACAGTATACCGCATATGTGCCGCAAACGCAAGATTTCATTGCACAAATATGCAATTTAAACTTGCACTCAACTTGTGCAACCGGATGTAAATCCTTCCTTTTGTTGCGACGGGACAAAAGCTGTGATACACTTTTTTCGTCGGGACGAAACTTTGCCCGGAAGCTTCGTCCCCTGCAAATTGACAGAAGACCCAAAAAGCATTATACTGTTTATATCATTTGGCAAAAAAGCTCCCCATCGGGCTTCATATTTTTATCTATCGCGCCCAAAACACGGCCTTTCAGGGCCTCCGGGACAGGCGGCGCACTACAAGGAGGACCCCCTTTATGGAAGGCACCAAGCCCCGCACCGTAAGCAGCCTTGGCATGTTCGACCTGCTGAAAGGCATCGGAATGCTGGCCATCGTCTTTGCCCACACGGCAGAGCTTTACCCCCTCGGCACCGACGACGTCACCCCCTTCGCCTTTGCACTCTTTGCCTACCGCGAAGCGCTGATGGCCGCCTTCTTCATCGCCAGCGGCTACGGCTTCCGCAAGCGCTCCATCCACAAATGCATCGAGCAGCAGGTCAAGACCCTGCTCAAGCCTTACCTTTATACGGCAGCGGCCACCACCGTGCTCCACTGCCTCATCCACCACGCAGCCTTCGGCTCGTGGCCCAACGCCATCACCCAGTCGGGCAAGGTGCTGGGCGGCTTCCTGCTGGGGCTGCCCCACACGGCCTCTTACTTCGGGCAGGAGTTCTTCTCCTGCGGGCCGATGTGGTATCTGGTGGCCCTGATGCTGGCGTGGGTCCTTCTCGATGTCCTTCTCGACATCTTCCCTGAGCGGTACATAACCCCGGCCGTCATCGGCGTCACCCTGCTGGGCTGGGGCATCACGCTGGTGTGGGAGGCCCCCTTCTGCATCGCGCAGGGCATGGTATCGCTGCCCTACCTCTACATCGGCTATCTGGCCAAGAAGCGCCGCCTGTTTGAGACGCCCCTTTCCGGCCGGGCCAGAGCCGGGCTGATCGCGGCGGCGCTGGGCGTCGTGGCGGGCGTCCTGCTGACCCAGAGCACCGACTGCGTCTCGCTGGGCGAGTGGACGATGGGGCCTGTGAGCATCTTTCTGGACGGCGCAGTGGGCTACGGCATCATCCGGCTCTTCCTGAAATTGCAGCGCCGGGTGGACAGCCCCATCTCCCACGCCATCGAGTGGGTGGGGCGGCGCTCGCTCTTCATCTTCTGCATCCACACCGTGGAGCTGACGGCCATCCCATGGTATCTGATGGCGGCGAAATACGCCGACCGTCCGGTGCAGGGGATGCTTTTGCAGTTCGTGTTCTCGCTGGCATCCATCTTCGCCGTCACTGAGCTTCTGATGCGGCGGAAAGAGCTGGGCCGGAAGCTCCGGGGCGGCAAGACTGCGGACAAGCCCCGGCGGCGGGACAAGAGCCGTCATTATGCGGCAAAACACTAAAGATACAGCGCTTTGGTATCCGGCCCTTTTTCAGGGCAGACTATATTAGTTCGATGCATGGGCTTGCAGCGAGGGTTGTACGCCTTGCGATAAATTTGAGGAGGCCCCGGTAATGATGAACGATACTCCTGAAGCGGCTCTGCGCAGCCGCATTGCGGATCTGGAACAGCAGCTCAGGCTTGCGGATGAGGGTACCTCGCGGCTGGCCCAGCGCTGCCTTGAGCTGGAAAAGCAGCTGCAGACCTTCTACGCCACCCACCCCCAGAAAGAGATGCAGGCCGACTCACCCGCGCTGGTGCAGCCGCTGCTCTACTTCGATGCCGGCTTCGGCTTTTCCCAGAGGGACACCGTCAAAGCCCCGGACTACGAATACGACGAGATGAACGGGATGGTGACGGCCACCTTCGAGCTGCCCGAGGCCGCCGTCAATCTCCGCTTCGACCCGGGCGAGCTGCCCTGCTGCATCACCAATTTCGTCTTTTCGGATGACCGCATCCTCTGCCGCCCGGTGAACGGCGTACCGCTCCACGGCGACGGCATCCTTTTCCTGAACGATGACCCCAACCTCATGCTGGAAGGGATGAACCGCTTCCCCGCCGGGATGAAGCTGGGCGTGAGCTACGGCTATTTCCCGCTGGAGGCGCTGGCAGGCGACCCGCTCTTCGCCGCAGTGCTGGAGGGCGTGCAGTATTTCCAGAAGACCCGCGTCTGTGAGCAGAAACATCTGGACCAGCTGGAAAAGACCTCTTCCGACCAGAAGCAGACCATCGACGCCTTGCAGAAGAACATCTCCGAGCTGCATCAGGCCAACGCCGAGCTGACCGCCCGGAGCCGGACCTACGAAAACTCGCTGGAAAATGTCCTTTCGTCCAGCAGCTGGAAGCTCACACTGCCCCTCCGCCGTCTGGTGAGCCTGTTCCATCGTGGCAGCTGAGAGGAGGACCGGGATGTACAGCCGTTATACCACCCTGCAGCGGGCACAGCTCGCCAAGCAGGAATATCTTGATACACAGGACGTCTTTCTCGCCGTCTACGCACCGGGGCGGAGGGCCTCGCTGGAAGCCTCCCTGCGCGACCAGCTCCACCGCAAGTTCCTGCTGGCGGAGGACCTTTCCAGCGGGAGTCTGGGCAGCGCCCGCGGCGTGCTGCTGGCGAAAGAAGACCTGAGCCTGATGCCCACGGCCCTGTCCTGCTTTGCGGATGCGCTGCGCAGCGGCGCAGACTACGTCACCAGTGACGCCGTCTTCGGCTATGCAGGTGCCACTGCCCTCTATCACAGCCCCAGCTTTGCGGCCTGCCCGGGCTGCGCCCTCGTCTCCCGGGAGCTGCTGCTGCGCTGTCTGGCCGAGGCCCGTGACCCCGCCGAGCTGCTGACGCTGGCGGCAAAGCTCAGCCGGAACCACGTCTGTCTCCCGCTGGCACTGGCCCACTACGAGCGGGACATCTGTGCCGAGGATGTCTGGTCGATGAAGGGGAAGCGGGTGTTCATCATGAGCCACCTGCTGGACATGACCGGTGCCCCCATCGTGCTGGTCAGCGCTGTGCCGGTGCTGCGCAGCATGGGCTACGAGGTGGTCGTCCTCGGCCCGGAGGACAGCGGCTCGATGCCGCTCTTCCTCGAAGCCGGGGCTGTCGTCATCACCCGGCGCGGCTGCGTCCAGTCGCCCCTGCTGTGGGGGCTGGCCCTCTGCGCCGACTTCGTCCTCGCCAACACTGTCGTCGAGGCCCGGGCTGTCCGTGCCTTGAGCGGGGCACGGGTGCCGGTGCTCTGGTGGCTCCACGACGCCTTCGCAGGCTACCCCCATATCGCCCACCAGATCCCCAAAGAGCTGGGAGAGAACATTCGGGTCTATTCCGTCGGCAGCCACGCCGCCAACGCCATGCACTCGGTGCGGCCGGAGTTCAACATCCGGCCTCTCATCTACGGCCTGCCGGACTATGCCTCCGAGAAATTCGCCCACTATGACCTGAGCTATGCGGGCGGGCGTCCCCTTTTCGCCACCGTCGGCTCCTTCGAGAACCGGAAGGGGCAGGACATCTTCTGCAAGGCCATCCGGCTGCTGCCGCCGGAGACGATGAAAAAAGCCTCCTTCCTCTTTGTAGGCAAGGCCGCCGAGCCGGAGATGATGGACGCCGTGCGCAGCCTGACGGCGGACTGCCCCGACAACGTCTTCTACGTCAAGCGGTTGACCCGGGACGAGATCAAGAGCCTGATGGCTCAGTGCACCTGCCTCGTCTGCGCCTCCCGCGACGACCCCATGCCCACCTTCGTCACCGAGGGCCTCATCTTCGGCAAGCCCGCCATCGTGTCGGAGCACACCGGCACCGCCGGACTCATCACCGAGGGGGTGGACGGCTTCGTCTACGAGGATGACGACCCCGAAAAGCTGGCGGAGCGTCTGGCATGGGCCATCGACCACCCGGAAAAAATGGCCGCCATGCGGCAGGCCTGCCGCGACCTGTATGAACGCCACTACTCGAAGCAGGCCTTTGCCGACGGCCTGAAGCAGGCGGTCCGGGAGCTTACCGGCGAATCCACTTTATCACTCTGCCAAAATTGAGGCAAAAAATTTGGCATCTTTTCACAAATGCACCTCCGGACTGTGGTATACTCTTCCCAGAGTTTATCCCAGTCCGTTTTTGTTGAAAGGAGTTTCCCCCCATGAGTTCGTCCGCCTCCCCTGCCCCTTCCCGCCGGAAGACCCTGCTCTCGCTGGGCGTTCTGGCCCTGCTGACCGGCATCGTGGTGTTCATTTTCCGGGAGCACTGGGCCGAGATCTCCGCTGCACTGGGCCAGCTCACCTTCTGGCAGGGATTTCTGGCGCTGGCCGTGGGTCTGAGCTATCCACTGCTGGAGGGCGTCGTCAGCTGGCTCATCGTCCGCAGCCGCCTGCCCCGGTTCTCTCTGCGCCACGGCATCGACAACGCATGGATGGGCACCTTCGGCAATGTGGTGGGCCTCGGCGCGGGGTCTGTCCCTTTCCAGACGTGGTATCTCCACCGCCGGGGTCTGGACATCGGCCCGGGCGTAGGCCTCATGACCCTGCAATATGTCTTTCACAAAACGGCCGTTCTGCTTTACACCACCCTGCTGCTTCTGGCAGGCCGCCCTTGGCTGGCGGCCCACTCGGGCGGCGTGCTGCGGTATCTGCCCGCAGCCTACGCCGTGGTGGCAGGGGTCATCGTGGGGCTGATCGCCCTCTGCGCCCTGCCGGTGGTGCAGCGTCTGGCCCGGTGGCTGCTGCATTTCCTGCCCGACACAGGCCGCTGGGCCGAGCGCCGGGCCGACTGGCTCCGGCAGCTGGACACTCTGAGCACCGAGAGCCGCCATCTGCTGGCGGACAAAGCCCGCTGCGCCGCCATTCTGGGCGTCCATCTGCTCAAACTCTTTCTGCTCTTCTGCCTGCCGTGGATGGGGCTGCGCTTCATGGGGCTGGACGCCGGGCTGCGCTTCTGGCAGGTGCAGCTCCTCGCCGCGCTGACCCTCTTCGTCTCCAACGCTCTGCCCAACGTGGCGGGCATGGGGTCGGTGGAGACGGCCTTTTTGCTGGTGTACGGCAGCTTCCTCCCCGATGCTGCCTCCATGAGCCTGCTGATGTTCTACCGGCTGGCCAGCTATTACGCCACCTTCGCCGCCAGCGCCGTCGGCTTCGGACTGGCGCAGCGGAGACTGAACCGCCGCTGACGTTGTGAAGATTTTATTTCATTTTGGTAGCAGTTATCACCTTGTTGTACATTCTGCGCATAAATCTCTTGATTTTTTCAGCGAAATGAGGACGGCAGCACCCAGAGCTTCGAGACCCTGCACTACGAGACCACTCCCATCTCCCTGAAGAGCGTGGACGCAGGCGCTACCCCCATCGCATTCGCTGCTCCTGAGCAGTAAAGATCATCCCATAACAAAGAAAACGGCAGGTGCGACGCACCTGCCGTTTTGTTATTTTATCAAATATCAGCCCTTCAGGGGGACGAAGCCCACGAGGTCCTTCACGACCTCGCCGCCGATGATGAGGCCCGCGACCGACGGCACAAAGGCGTTGGAGCCGGGGACGGAGCGGCGGATGGTACACTTGCGCTGGGTGCCCGGAGGGCAGATGCAGTGTTGCTTGCAGCTGATGGAATCGTCCTCGATGGGGGTCATGGCAGGCTCTTTGGAGTAGACGACCTTCAGGTGCTTGATGCGCCGCTTGCGGCACTCGGTGCGCATGACCTTGGCCAGCGGACAGACGGAGGTCTTGTAGATGTCCGTGACCTCGAAGCGGGTGGGGTCCATCTTGTTGCCTGCACCCATGGAGCAGATGATGGGCACACCGGCCTCCTTGCACTTCATGACCAGAGCGAGCTTGCCGGTGACAGTGTCGATGGCGTCCACAACGTAGTCGAACTGGGTAAAGTCGAAGCTGTCCTGCGTCTCGGGGCCGAAGAAGGTCTTGTAGGTCGTGACCTTGATGTCGGGGTCGATGTCGTGGACCCGCTCTTCCGCCACATCCACCTTATATTTGCCCACGGTCTTGCGGGTGGCGATGATCTGGCGGTTGAGGTTGGTCAGGCAGACTTTATCATCATC